>CDZC01003284.1_pt1 | contig 301717 bp, 257 predicted proteins | sample 557371 | NCBI WGS metagenome assembly CDZC01 (sample SAMEA3182085, study PRJEB8094) | gut metagenome | biome: human; feature: gut; material: Stool; isolation source: human stools | place: Canada | collected 2013-01-21
GCGTTCATCCTGAGCCAGGATCAAACTCTTCATTGTAAAAGTATCTTGACTGCGCATATTAAAAATTAAAGTGCGGCAGCTTAATTATCTGTTCAGGACGCTCGAATTCAAAAAGCTTATCTTTACCTATTTATATAAAACAGGTATTGACGGTTCTTTTGTTTTACCCAGGTACGACGCGCCTTAATTATTAGTTTCTAATTATTAATTTGCGAAGCACCTGCTCTTGTACTACTTGTATTGTTTATGTAAATCTGTTCAAAGATCGCTCGTTTCACGATTGCTGTTCTTTTCAGAAAGCGGATGCAAAGGTAAGAACTTTAAAGCATATCTTCCAAATATTTTCGGAAGTTTTTTTTATTTTCCCTCTTTCCTGTATTTTCAAATCCTTTAAACAAGGATAAGAAAAGCAAAACAAGAAAAGTTCTTTTTCTTTGCGAGTCGGACTGCAAAGATAAGGAGAATTATTAATAAGTTCCAAATGTTTTTCGAAAAATATTTTTATCTCTTTTTATTTCTCTGTGTCACCTTCCACACTTCTGTTTCAGTATTTCAATCTTACCACTTTCCTTCTCTTGGAAAGCGGGTGCAAAGGTATAGGATTTAACAATACAAGCCAAACATATCTATCATTTTTTTTAATAAAAATGAAATTTTTTTGTAACTTACTGATTCATAAATGCATTTCGCATGAACAATTTTGAAGAAAGGAAAAAGAGAGAAAATAACTATACATTATATATATAAGTGCGCGCGAAGAGCACGAAGAAAGAGAATAAAAACATTTTATAAGCATGCCGGATTGGGTGGTGGCGGTTCTGTCAGTATAGTCGCCGCATCAAAGCAGGGACATTGTTTCACCCACTCTTCCGGCTCTATCTCCCCGTTATGGTTCAGGTCGGGGCTCAGGTCGCGGTGACCGCAAAGCCGGGAACCGGGATAATCCTTCAGCAGCAGCAACACAAGCACATGCAGGGAGTGCTTTTGGAAAAGGGTGCGTGTATCGGCAGGGCGACCGCACTCGTCAAGACCGCCTTCGTAACAGACACCGATGCTACCTGCATTCCAACCCCGGACATGGGCACCAGGCAGGGACAAGGGACGCAGGGACTTGATGTCACCGTTCTTGCGGATATAAAAATGATAACCTGCGCCGGAGAAGCCCCGGCGCAGGTGGTCTGTCGTCAAGTCGTGCTCCGTATAGCAGCGGTCGCAGCGGGTGGCGGAACAATGGACGACGATAAGATTGATGAATCTCATGAGAATTAAAAATTAGAAATTAAAAATTAAAAGTGAAGGAAACCCGCTACACTGTCATGGCATGGGCGCTCAGGGCACCAATAAGCGCGGAGGCTACAGCGATTATCACTTTCAGAATCTTATCCCAAACAGATGATTTTGTACTCATAAAATTAAGGATTAATAGTTAAGAATTAATGGTTAAGGATTAGTGATTAAGGATTAAGGGCTAATGATTAATGGTTAATCATTAGGGATTGATTAGCGATAAGCGATTTGCTTGTGTTCATTAACCATTAATCACTAACCCTTAATCATTCCTTCTTTATCCCAGCGGATTTTCGCCCTGGTCGCCGTCGTCGCCGGAGCCGCCTCCGGAACCACCGCCTTGATTGCCGCCGCCGGAGCCGCCCTCCTCGGGCTTGTCGAGCACAAAGCCCACATTCGCCGGGCTGCGGGTCACGGCGGTACTGCCGTTCACCAGCTTCAGCTCCTTGTCGGGGATAAAGCGGATATTCACCTTCGAGATATTGCGCACCGTACATTTGTCCGAGGCCTCCATGCCGGGACAGCGGAACGTCATGTGGAAAGTGCCCAGCTGGTTCAGCTTCACCTTGTCGCCATTGGCAAGGTTGCCTTGAATCTCCTCCACCAGGGCTTCGATGACGTGCTTCACGTCGCCCTTCGTCATGGCACAGTTTTTCTGAATGGAGGCGGCAAGGACATCGATGTCCACGGTGCCGCAGGTCTTGGGTTTCTGACGGAGATAGTACAACATGGGCGAAGCCGGGTTGCTCACGATTTTACGGCGCTGGAAGCGCTCTACAATTACATCCATAAATTTAAAAAGTTAAGGTTTAAGTTAAGAAAAATGAGTTATAAGAGAGAAGTGGGTAAGGGAAGGGATAGGGCGCCCGAATCAATGATTATTCCTTTTCTTAAGCACATTACAAAGATACAACATTAAGAAGCGGAAGTCAAGTGTTTTGCCATTTTTTTTACTACAAAAAACACGGAGACACAGAGTTTTTCAAGCAATAAGAAAAATCTCCGTGTCTTTGTGTCTCTGTATTCTATAAATTTCCATCCATCACTTTGCATTCCTCGTCAGCCACTCCAATGGTGGTATGTAGTCCACCAGTTTTGTCATGCTTTGGTTATGATGGAAATAGACTTCACCGGTTTTGCCATTACGGTGCTTGGCTATGATGACGATACCCAGGCCATCGGTGGGATAAGTACTCTTCTTATCGACGGTCTTGCCGTAGAGGGCAGGGCGGCAAAGCAGCATTACCATATCCGCATCCTGCTCTATGGCGCCGCTCTCGCGCAGGTTGCTCAGGGTGGGGCGATGGTCTATGCTACCGTCGCTCGCCCGGTTCAGCTGACTCAGCAGCAGTACGGGGATATCCAGCTCCTTGGCCAGCAGCTTTGCCTTGCGGCTTGCCTGCGCCACTTCCTGCTCGCGGTTGCGGTTTTTCTGGTCACTCCTCATGTCACATAGTTGCAGATAGTCCACAATCACCATGCCACAGCGATTCTTGCTCTTCAGCAGGCGGGCGGAAGAACGCACGCGGTCCATGCTCGTCATCGGATGGTCGTCTATCAGTATGGGCAACCGCGACAACTCGGCAGACGCCTCATGCACCTGCCTCACCTCGCCGGGTGTGAGCTGACCGCTACGCAGGTGTTGCGGGTCTACCCCCTCCGTAGCTGCAAGCAGCCAGCGGTCTCCCAGGCGCTCGCCTTGCATTTCGAGGCTGAAGACCACCACATGACGCCCCGCCATGGCAGCGGCACGGGCCAGGTGGAGGGCAAAGGCCGTCTTCCCCACCGACGGACGGGCAGCAAGGATGTTCAAGTCGCCGCGCTGCCAGCCCGCCGTAACGTGGTCCAGAGCGTCAAAACCCGTAGGGATACCCGTAATGCCGTTGCATCCGTGCTCCATACGCTGCTCCACCTCGGCCAGCGTGTCGTCCATCAGCCGGTCTATGGAGCGAAGGTGGTCGGCTACGCCGCTCTCGTCCTCCAGCCCCTCCAGCAGTCGATGGGCTTCCACCAGGATGTCGTCAATATCCATCGACTCGTCGGCACTGAACGCCAGCAGTTGCTGGAATCCCGTACGCATGATACGCCGCGTGTGCAATTGCCTAAGGATGAGCGCATGATACTCCAGATGAGCACTGGAGCTGACCTTCGAGCTGATGCGTAACAGTTCGTAAGGCCCGCCCACGGCATCGAGTTTGCCACGGGCTGCCAGTTCGTTCTTCAGCGTGATGGTATCTATGGACTTTGCGCTGCGATACATCGATTGCAGGGCGGCAAAAATTTCCAGATTCTTCTCCTCGTAGAACATCTCGGGACGAAGTTTGTCCACCACCAGAGGCATGGCAGCGCGCTCTATCATGCAGGCACCGATGACAGCTTCTTCGAGGTCACTGTCGTGGGAAAAAGTAGTTTCAGTCATCATATTCATTTTCAAAAGATTTGTCCGCCAGATAGGTGGCGGCTTGTTTACAATATTTTTGGTTGTTCAGATGGTCGTAATATTCGTCGATGTTGTCCAGTGCCCGCTGTTTCTCGCCTGCCGTCAATTTTTTCCATTCGCGACGGGCCCGGCCGATGTTTACCTTGGGATGCTCGGTGATGTCATGAAACTTTTCCCAGAAGATGCAGAAGTCCTCTCCCACCCCAGCCACCGGCGCTGCCTTCTTCTTCCGCGGGGCTGCTTTAGGACGGGCATTGCCAGTAAGGAAATCATAATCGGGGATACGGATGTGCATCACGTAGGGGTTGGCCACCCGCTCCACGATGCCGGCGTCGAACATCTTGTTGAAGAAGTAGCGCGTACGGTTGCGGGGCCACCCCAATATCTCCATCCAGCGGGCCAGGGAAAGTACGGACTCGCCACGTACACAGTCGAAAAGGTGTCCCCTGACGTTGCAGGTCACCGTGCTGTAGTTGACGTGTGTCAGCACAAAGACAAAGGCTTCGAAGGCATCGGCGGCTTTCTCTCCGGTTTTCATATTCATTTGTTCCTCAAACAAGGCTTTGGGGAAGAGGAGATAGCCTTTCTTCAGCATCTCCGTTGTCATGGGGCTCATTTCTTTTTCCATTTTTGTCTATTCTTAATTCGATAATGCGACAAAGGTAAGGGACCAGCCAGGGGGATACAAATAAGCAGTTAGAATCGGCTAAAAATTAATGAAATACATAAGGTGGCGAGAGAGGGGTTCACCTCATCCTCCACCACCCTATATAATAATATACTAAAATAATCAGAATGTATTAGAAATACATTCTCTATTTCGCATATTTTTTAGAGACCAGAAGATACGGATTTTTCACGGTCATATCCTTCACGTGGTCGGGCATCCCCCAGTAGCTCAGGAGGATGCCTATCTGTACGGGGGTGAGGTGGGCAGTCCTGGCGGTATAGCCCTGGTCCGTCAGATCCTTCAGCAGGCAAGCGTGTTCCGCAATGGAACGGCGCAGGGCCTTTACGGCCGAGCAGGCATACGCGTAGTTTGGGTAATAGGCCACTGCCACATCTGCAATGCGATGGCATCCCTCGAGCAGCCATTCAAAACTTTGTTCTTTTATCATTTTGCATATATTTATTAATAAAACATGTTGCAAAGTTAGAATGGGAGGGAAAACTGGGAAAGTTCGAGTGGCAATAAGAAAACTTGCTCAAGAAAAATGAATGTGTCAAAACGGTTGATGACACACCCTCACTGTCTTATTGATAAAAGCAACACTTTCATACTATAATAGGGAAGCACACATTTTGCGTATTTCATGCAACTTATCGGTCAGCGATTTTTCTTTAAGAGAGACAGCCATATTATATCTCGCCTGCCTATTAACGAGAAGTTCCGCACTAATCCCTAAGGCTGCTTCTACCATAAGAGCGAAGTCACTGGTTACATCTCCCTCTCCCTCTTGAAGTACCCCAGCACCGTGGCCGGTGTAAGACAGCAGCGTTCCACGCTTTTCAGGCGGCTCTGAAAAGTATATCGGGAGCATAGCACAAGGCAGAACCAAGTATAGTTCAAGCTACGGTGCAAGCGGTGCTGAAGGTGGTCGAAAAAACGGGAAACACGGGCAAAGAAGCTAGCGATACGCTCGCGGGGGACAAAACGGGAAGGCTGTGCGGCAGCATTGCGGGAGCGCTTGGCGGTACGTTCCATCTGTGCAAGGGTATACTCCAGTTGCTCGATGTCATTGCGGGTGTTCTCCATGGTTTGTTCCAATTTCTCGCGTCGTACCTGCTGCTTGGCATATCGTTCTTTTCTGTCAGCGATTCGATTTTTGAGGTCTTCTGCGGTGAGGTTTATTCCTTTGTTCTGGATTGATTTCATTATAAATGTATGTTTTATAGTTGTTTGTCTGTATATAAGTTCACGAAAACACATCATCCGTCTGCACCGAATGCATAATGCATAAAAGGCAAACGGATGATATATCAGGAGCAAATGTACGATGAATATTGCAGATAAAGTTCTTAATGACCATTAAGTCTTGTTATAAAACATGATATTATCTACTGCAAATTTGGAGATTATAAGAAAACACGTACCTTTGCAATGTGTTTTTCATAGTATTAGATTTAAGGTTAACAAAAGATTGGCTGTCTGGGATAGATAGCCTTTTTTTTATGCCCGCACCATTCGATTCATCCAATTAGTATCAATTCACTTTATACAACTTTTTAACCCACCAAAAGTGTTTTTAAACCCCAAAAGTTGTAGATTATAAATACTATGTTTATATTTGCAACATGAAAAAAGCGCTCGAGAAAATGTAGTATCTACAACTCGTCTGTGAAGTAGGTGGCGGTTGTGATATAGACAGCGTTCATAAGACAAACAAGCAAGCAATCTACAACAATAAAAATATGAAAGTTAGACTTATGACGAAAGTTAGTGCTGCAACCCTCATTTCAGCAATTGCCTGCAGCATATTCACGGGATGTACCGAAAAAGACCTATACAATCCCGAACGTGGAAAAACAGAACTAAAGCCGGAGAGCGAATACTTTGACTTTGCAACAACAGCCCAGGTAGCTTTTGACGTGAATTATGGAAAAATCGCAGGAGGCGCATTAATAGAGGTGTTTACAGAAGACCCCATCACCTATCAGACAAACAACCTCTACTCCATCAACGGCGAAGCGGTTTTTAAAATCTTTGCAGATGCAGACGGACGCTTCACCGGCAACGTAGAACTGCCCAAAGCGACAGAAAAGGTATATATCATCTCACAAAGTTGGGGAGCCCCCATGTATGTGGAAGCAGATGTGGAAAATGGCAAAGTGGTGGTAGATATGACCGAAAATAATGCCAACACCCGCTCAACTGCCATGACACGTGCAAAATCCAACCTGACTATCGACCTAAAGGATAGGAAGGAACGGGTATACTCCATCGTTGGATGGGGACAATCTCACGGTGAGATTATTGATAATAATGACATTGTAACTACGGGAAATTTCAATGACGGAACTTTAAAGCAGTTACAACACACACTGTGGAAAGGTTATGACAGCAAACCCAGCAATCTGGACAACAGAGCTTTGGTGAGCGATACAAAGCATGTGAACACCACCATTGCCCAAGCATATATCAACAACCAGGGACAACACGTAACGATTACCGATGCAGAACTGTATCTGACCTTCCTGACCGAACGTGCCGGTTACCTGACTTCCATCGGCTATTATTACTACAAGACCAATGAAATTCCCAACAGCCCTGACAAGGTAGACAAATTCATTATCATTCCCAATGCATCCATTGCAGGAGACGACCCGTATACCGGATGGTCTGGAAGTGGTAACAAATATTCCCGATATGACGCTCCCATACAGAAGAATACAAAAATACAACTTCTGTATCAGGACGAAAACGGTAATGTCTCCACCAAATTCCCGGCAGGATATACCATAGGATATTTCATCATCCCCAATGGATATACCCCCAATAAAGGTATCGACTACTCTATAAATTATATATATTCCAATAAAGAATGGAACAAGATATATGCAGGCCAACAAGCTCGCTTTATCTCCCTCTCCACCAGCAACGGCACGGTAGTCTACGGAGTAGAAGATGGCGATGATACCAGCTACGAAGACATACTGTTCTGTATCGATGCCAACCCCAATGAAGCCATTCAAGACCCGGACCGTCCGGTCATAGACCCGGAAGAGCCTACGGTGACGAGCTCCGAAACAACCTACCGCACGTATGCCTACGAAGACATCTGGCCCAATGGCGGTGACTATGACTTGAACGACGTGATTATCGAACACAAACGGGCCATTTCATTCAACAGCAACAATTATGTGCTGAAGGTGGAAGACACCTTTGTACCCGTACAGCAAAGTGGTGCCGCCACATACTCCAACGCATTTGCCGTGCAATATGTGGCCAGCCAGCGAGGCAGCATAGAACTGCCTGCCGGAGCAGTCGATGAAACAGAGACCTCTTCTGTCATCCTATTCCCCGATGCAAAGTCTGTGCAGGGCAACGAATTTACCGTAACCCGTACATTTGCAGACAACACATTGCCTAAGAAGAATCTGGAGAGCGACTTGAACCCGTTCATCATTGCCCAGTATACAGCCGGAGCCGACAACCGGACAGAAGTGCATCTGCCCAAGAAGAAAGCGACCGGTAAAGCCAACGCAGAGCAAATCGGAGCCGAAGACGATGCCTACTACATCAACAAGGACGGCAAATATCCATTCGCCATCATGCTGCCGGCCACAACCGGCACGGAAGGCCCCATCCGGTTCACTCCGGCAAAGGAAACCGTACGCATCGACCTGGAGTATCCCGATTTCGCCAAATGGGTAGAGTCCAATGGCGCCACCAATAATGACTGGTATCTCTACTACCAGTCGTCCAAAGAGTGAAATCCTACGACATTCTTTAAAGAAGAGCCGCGCAATAGTTGCATTTGCACGGCTTTTTTCATGCATGAGCATTACCGTTATGAAATTATTTTTTCTACATTTGCATCCGTTAAAAGGAAACAAAACCGTATCAGGCTGAAAAACATGAGGAATACATCACCCGCCGCACCTACCATCCGCTTTCGCCGCTGGAGCAGAAAAGCCTACGCTGCATTTGCCAGCATAGGGCGGTGTGTCACCATCGGTTGCCTGCGCAAAAACGTGGCAGACAGCTCTCTGTCCAAACAGAAGGCTGCGGGAACCGCAGGACATGCCGGATGCGGGGAAGAGAGTGCCTGGAAAGGGGAAACGGAAGGAAGAGAAACCGACACCGGCATTCCGCTGGGTAGCAGCAGCGCCCTGACAAGTATCCTCACGGAGCTGGGAACGAACCGGCACATTCTTTTTGAAACACAAGTCATCCGCCCCTGCGGGAATACGGGCAGACAAGACACATATAGCCTAAAACAAAAGAGAACAAGAGGTACGGATTACCGGAAGCCATGCAGCAGAGTGACAAGCTGCACCGCCCCGGCAATCCGTACCTCTGTCTTTATCCACGAACTTAACCCAAGAAAGATATGACCCTACAGAAGTTGAAGGAACAAGTGCTGCGCGGCAGCCACATCAGTAAGGAAGAAGCCGAATGGCTGGCTGTGCAACCCGACAAGGAAGCGCTATACGAAGCTGCCCACGAGATAACCCGGGGCCTGGCCTCGGAGGAGTTTGACATGTGCTCCATCATTAATGCCAAGTCCGGACGATGCCCGGAAAACTGCAAGTGGTGTGCACAGTCGTCGCACTACAAAACCCAGGCAGACGTGTACGACCTGGTGGACAAAGAAGAATGCCTGCGGCATGCCCGGCATAATGAAGCCCAGGGCGTGGCACGTTTCTCGCTGGTGACCAGTGGACGGAAGCCCTCCTCCAGAAACATGGAGAAACTGTGCGAAGCCGCCCGGCACATGCGCCGGCACTCGTCCATCCAGTTGTGCGCATCACTGGGACTGCTCAACGAAGACGAAATGCGGGCACTGCACGACGCAGGCATCACCCGCTATCACTGCAACCTGGAGACAGCCCCCTCCTACTTTCCCCAACTGTGCAGCACGCACACGCAGGAAGAGAAGCTGCGCACCCTGCAAGCCGCCCGCAATGTAGGCATGGACATCTGCAGCGGCGGCATCATCGGCATGGGCGAGAGCATGGAGCAACGCATCGAATTCGCCTTCACACTGCGCGAGCTGGAAGTACAGTCCATCCCCATCAACCTCCTGAGCCCCATCCCCGGCACACCGCTGGAACGGCAGGCACCACTCAGCGAGGAGGAAATACTGACCACCATCGCCCTCTTCCGCTTCATCAACCCGACGGCTTTCCTCCGCTTTGCCGGAGGACGCTCGCAACTGAGCAAGGAGGCCGTAAAGCAAGCGCTACACATCGGCATCAACTCCGCCATCGTGGGCGACCTGCTGACAACGCTCGGCTCGAAAGTGTCAGAAGACAAGGTACTGATAGAAGATGCCGGATACCGGTTCTGCGGCTCGCAGTTCGACAGAGAGCACCTATGGCACCCCTATACCTCCACCACCAACCCGCTACCGGTGTACAAGGTGAAGCATGCCGAAGGCGCCACCATCACCCTGGAAAGCGGAGAAACACTCGTAGAGGGAATGTCGTCGTGGTGGTGCGCCGTCCACGGGTACAACCACCCTACACTGAACCGGGCGGCAGAGAAACAGCTGGGCAAGATGTCGCATGTGATGTTCGGAGGGCTGACACACGACCCTGCCATTGAACTGGGCCAGTTGCTGCTACCGCTTGTCCCGCCGTCCATGCAGAAGATATTCTATGCCGACTCGGGCTCGGTGGCAGTAGAGGTGGCCTTGAAAATGGCCGTGCAGTACTGGTATGGCAAGGGAAAGGCGAAGAAGAACAATTTTGTGACTATCCGTTCGGGCTATCACGGGGATACATGGAATGCCATGTCTGTCTGCGACCCGGTGACGGGCATGCATTCGCTGTTCGGGGCATCATTGCCGATGCGCTATTTCGTGCCGCAGCCGCGCTCGCGCTTCCACGGCGAATGGGATGAACGGGATACGGTGGAACTGCGGAAACTGGTAGAGGAGCATCACGAGGAACTGGCAGCGCTTATCCTCGAACCTGTGGTGCAGGGCGCTGGCGGCATGTGGTTCTACCACCCCCAGTACCTGCGCGAAGCGGCACAGATATGCAAGGAACATGGCCTGCTGCTGATATTCGATGAGATAGCCACGGGCTTCGGACGGACGGGAAAACTCTTTGCCTGGGAGCACGCGGGTGTAGAACCGGACATCATGTGCATAGGAAAGGCCATAACGGGCGGATACATGACGCTGTCTGCCGTACTGACGACGAATGAAGTGGCGGATACCATCTCCAACCATACACCGGAGGTGTTTATGCACGGACCCACCTTTATGGGGAATCCACTGGCATGCGCCGTAGCGTGCGCTTCGGTGAAGCTGCTGACCTCGCCCGAATACGACTGGCAAGGCAAGGTGACTCGCATCAGCCGGCAACTGCAAGAAGAGCTTGAACCGGCACGCCGATTACCGCAAGTGACGGATGTACGTGTGCTGGGAGCCATCGGGGTGATTGAGACAAAAAAGCCCGTAGACATGGCGTGGATGCAAAAACGCTTCGTTGAGGAGGGAATCTGGGTACGCCCGTTCGGAAGATTGGTATACCTGATGCCTCCGTTCATTATAGAGCCGGAACAGTTGAGGAAGCTGACGGGAGGGTTGATGAAAATTATACAGGAAATGAATTGAGAGGATAAAGGGAAAATTATTATATCAAGAATTTATGAACGTAACTAACTATATGCAGCAAGAGCTGCAAACATTGAAAGAACACAGCAACCTGCGCCGCCTGCCGCAACTGACACACGAGGGACGCACGGTTGTAGCCGATGGCCGGCATATGCTGAACCTTTCGTCCAACGACTATCTGGGTCTGGCTGCCGACCGCCAGCTGAAGGAAGAATTCCTGCAGACACTGACACCGGACACCTTCCTGCCGACTTCCTCCTCCTCCCGCCTGCTGACGGGGAACTTCGGGATTTACGAAGAGCTGGAGACGGAACTCGCCACACTTTTCGGCACAGAGACAGCACTGGTGCTCAATAGCGGCTATCATGCCAATATGGGGATTCTACCCGCCGTGAGCGATACACAAACCCTGATACTGGCAGACAAGCTGGTGCATGCCAGCATCATCGACGGCATCCGCCTATCCACCGCACGCTGCATCCGCTTCCGCCACAACGACCTGGTACAACTGGAACGCCTGCTGGAACAACACCATGCAACATTCCGGCAATTGATTATCGTCACAGAAAGCATCTTCAGCATGGACGGTGACCAAGCCGACCTCACGGCATTGGTGCGTTTGAAAAAAAGATACTCCAACGTACTGCTCTATGTGGACGAAGCCCATGCATTCGGCGTAAGGGGACTGCGCGGTCTGGGCTGCGCCGAAGAAACCGGATGCATCCGGGATATAGATTTCCTCGTGGGCACCTTCGGCAAGGCAGCGGCGTCTGCCGGCGCATACATCGCCTGCTGCCGGACGATACGCGAGTATCTCGTCAACCGGATGCGAACCTTCATCTTCACCACGGCATTGCCTCCGACAAGTATTGCCTGGACACTGTTTATCGTGCGGAAACTTGCCGGAATGCAGAACCGCCGCGAGCATCTGGCAAGAATCGGCCGGACGCTGCGCGAAGCATTACAAGCCAAAGGGTACGGATGCCCCAGCGCAAGCCATATCGTCCCACTGATTATCGGCCCCAGTGCCGACACCGTGCTGTGTGCAGAGCTGCTGCAGAGGCATGGGTTCTATGCACTGCCGGTGCGCCCGCCCACGGTGCCCGAAGGAACATCACGCATCCGCTTCTCATTGACAGCGGACATACGGGAAGATGAGATTGGAGAACTGATCCCCCTTATTCCCCTAAAGGAAGAGAAGAATACTAACGCTATACGATTCTAAAAACAGATGAAACAAAGTTACATTATACACGAACATCATCCCCGGCTATTGCTGTTCTTTGCCGGCTGGGGAGCCGATGAGACTCCTTTCAAAATGTATCGTCCGGCAGCCAGCGACTTCATGGTGTGCTATGACTACCGCACACTGGATTTTGACGCCTCCGGACTGGAAAAATACCGCGAAATCAACCTCATCGGCTGGTCTATGGGGGTATGGGCGGCTTCGCAGACCATGCCACAGCTCTCATCGCCAGGTACGTCCGGCGAAGGTATCCATATGGCAAACAGCATCGCCATCAACGGAACACCCTACCCCATAGACCAGCATATGGGTATTCCACCCGCCATCTACCACGGGACATTGGACGGACTGACCGGGGCTTCACTGCACAAATTCCTCCGCCGCATGTGCGCCAACGGAGCAGCCTTCAAAGCTTTCCTGGAAATCACTCCCCGCCGTCCGCTGGAAGAGTTGAGAGATGAGTTGACGGAGATTGAGAAGATGTACCACACACTGCCTGCTGCCACCTTCCACTGGCAGCAGGCAGTAACGGGAGGCAACGACCGCATCATTCCACCAGCCAACCAGCTGCAAGCCTGGGAAACACTCGGCACCCCCGTGCTGCAAACGGAGGATGCCCACTATCAGGAAGAGTTATTCAGACATTACCTGCAAGACCTATGGACAAGCCACTGAACCCGATGGACAAACAACTGATAGCCTCCCGCTTTGCCAAAGCCCGGAATACCTATACCCGGGAGGCCCGCGTGCAGCAACAAGTCGCCGAGAAGATGATGCAGCTCATAAAGGAACCATACACACGTTTCCGCCGTGTCGTAGAGTTTGGCTGCGGAACGGGAAGCTACTCGCGTATCCTCCTCCACACCTTGCAACCGGAAACCCTGCTGCTGAACGACTTGTGCCGGGAAATGGAAGAGTGCGTCAAGGAACTTTGCGACGGCACTACCGTGCAGTTCGTCCCCGGTGATGCCGAAGCCATCGACTTCCCCGGAGAAACCGACCTGATAACCTCGTGCTCCACCCTACAATGGTTCAACGACCCAGGTGCTTTCTTCACCCGCTGCCACCAAGCACTGGTGGCAGACGGCCTGCTTGCCTTCAGCACCTTCGGCACCACAAACATGCACGAAATACGCCAACTGACGGGGCATGGGCTGGACTATCTCTCCGTTGAGGAGCTGCAAGCCCTGCTGTCTCCCCACTTCGATATTCTCCATGCCGAGGAAGAGGTAGTAACCCTGCCCTTCCCCACCCCTCAGGCAGTGCTGAAGCATCTGAAGCAAACCGGAGTGACGGGAACGGAAAAAAGGATATGGACGCGCAGCCGCCTGCAATCCTTCTGCAAAGAATACACAACCCGGTTCAGTGATGCCGCAGGCAACGTAAACCTGACCTATCACCCCATTTATATCATCGCACGAAAAAAAACAAAATAATGGAAACAAAAAACATCTACTTCATCAGCGGCATTGATACAGATGCCGGAAAAAGCTATTGCACCGCCTGGTATGCCCGTGAGCTTATGCAACGCGACCTGCGCGTCATCACCCAAAAGTTCATCCAGACCGGCAACACCGGCCATTCCGAGGACATCGACCTGCACCGCCGCCTCACCGGAACCGGCTACCTGCCGGAAGACAAAGAGGGGCTGACCATGCCCGAGATATTCTCCTACCCCTGCTCCCCCCACCTCGCCGCCCGCATAGACAAGCGCCCGATAGACTTCGAAAAAATAGAGCGTGCCACCAGGGAACTTTCCCATCGCTATGATACCGTGCTCGTAGAAGGCGCCGGCGGTCTGATGGTTCCCCTTACCGAAGATTTCCTGACGATAGACTACATTGCGGAGAAGCAGTACCCGCTTATCTTTGTCACCTCCGGAAAGCTGGGCAGCATCAACCACACCCTGCTGAGCTTCGAAGCCATCAAGAACCGGGACATCGCGCTCGATACGGTACTCTACAACCTCTATCCCACGGTAGAGGACAAGACTATCCAGGAAGACACGATGAAATACATCAAGCAGTATTTGTCCAAGCACTTTCCCGGAACAAAGTTTGAGGTAGTGCCGGAAATTGTGTAAATTTGCAGCACATAAACGTCCTACTGCACATGGAAGCATTTACATTAGATTCAACTGAAATTATCGTACTCGCTACGGCGGGTGGTCTGTTCCTTATTCAAATTATCTACTACCTCTGTCTCTACAACCGTATTCATGCGCGCAGCCGTGCCGTGAAGCAGGGAGACACGCACTTCACCCAGGAACTGCCCCCCATATCCGTCATCATCTGCGCCCGCGAGGAATCCGAGAATCTGCGCCGCAACCTGGGCGCCGTGCTGGAGCAGGACTATCCCCAATTTGAAGTCATCGTCATTAACGACGGCAACACCGATGAGAGCGAGGATTACCTGACCATCCTCGAGGAGAAATATCCCCATCTCTACCACAGCTTCGTACCCGATTCCTCCCGTTACATCAGCCGCAAGAAGCTGGCCGTGACGCTTGGAATCAAGGCCAGCAAATATGACTGGCTGGTGTTCACCAATGCCAACTGCATGCCCCAAAGCAACCAATGGCTGCGACTGATGGCACGCAACTTCACATCACGTACCCAAGTGGTGCTGGGATACAGCGGCTACGAACGCGGCAAAGGCTGGCTGCACAAACGGGCGGCATTCGACAATCTGTTCACTTCCATGCGCTATCTGGGATTTGCCCTGGCAGGCAGCCCCTACATGGGCATCGGGCGTAACCTGGCCTACCGGAAGGAACTCTTCTACCAACAGAAAGGATTCTCCGCACACCTCAACCTGCAACGGGGAGACGACGATTTGTTCATCAACCACGTGGCTACCCCGGAGAACACGCGGGTAGAAACGGATGCCAATGCCATTGTGCGCATGCAGCCGCTTCTGCGTACCAAGGACTGGAAAGAAGAGAAAATAGGCTACGCCTCCACAGCACGGCTGTATCATGGAATGCAACGCTGGCTGGCCGGTTTTGAGACCCTGACCCGCCTGGCATTCCACGCATCCTGGATAGCCGTGATGGTCATCGGCATTCTGCACTTCCACTGGCTGGCAGCAGGCGTCGCTTTTCTTTTGTTCCTGTTCCGTTTCACCATGCAGGCAGTCATTGTCAACAAGACTGCCCACGACCTGGAAGAACAGCGCAGATATTACTTCACACTACCGGCTTTCGACCTATTGCAGCCGATACAGTCTTTACGTTGGAAATGGTACTGTCTGTTCCGCAAGAAAAGCGATTTTCTGAGAAAGTGATTCTCTTATTCGTAACGGATGGAAGTTGCCGGATGGATGCGTGTAATCAGGAATGATGGGCCCAGCAACATCAGGACCGAAGCCAGCAATGTGCCGGCATTCAGCAGCAGGAACAGCCAGATATTGAAAGATACCGGAACAGTAGCCATGTAATAGGTTTCAGGGTCGAGCTTGAACAAGCCGGACCAGCGCTGCACGAAATAGAACGCAAGGCCGATTATGTTCCCCCAAAGCATGCCTTTCCCAATGAGGAAGACCGAAAACCAAAGGAAGACTTTACGGATGGTAAAGTTATTGGCTCCCAAAGACTTCAGCACGCCTATCATGGAGGTACGCTCTATGATGATAATCAGCAGGCCGGATACCATGGTGAAACCCGCCACCCCAATCATCAGAATGAGAATGACCCAGATGTTGACATCCAAGATGCCCAGCCAGGCAAAGATTTGGGGATTGAGCTGCTCTACATTACGGACGCAATACTCGGCACCATAGCGGTCGGGATTCTCATCCGTATCGGCAGCTATCTCATAGGTGGTTTCTTCCAGCTTGTCATAATCGCGTATTTCCAGCTCCACACCGCTCACCTGGTCCGGCTCCCAGTTGTTCAGGCGATTCACCAGATAGAGGTCGGTAAGCAGGAATAGGTTGTCGTATTCGGAGAAGTTGGTTTGGTAGATACCTACAATCTTCAGGCGGCGAGCACGCACATCGTCCTGGATGAAGTAGGTGTCTATCTTGTCACCGAGTTTCAATTGCAGCTTGTTGGCAAGAGACTTTGAGATGACTACGCGGTTGGACGAAGCGGAATCGCTGAATTGCGGAAACTCCCCCTCCAGCAGATGGCGGTGGAAAAAGGTGCTGTCATACTCCTGCCCCACACCTTTCAGCACCATTCCCTGAAAGGCATCGGCGGTCTTTATCATCCCCGGCTTGGTGGAGTAGCGTTGTACATGCTTCACTTCGGGATAATCGGAAAGCGCAGCCATCATGCTGTCGCCCACCACCACCGGGCGCGTCTCATAAGAGCGTGCAGCATCCAGGTTGCCTATCTGGATATGGGCACCGAAACCCACGATTTTATCCCTTACCTCGCTCTTGAAGCCAACAATGACGGACACGGCAATAATCATCACCGCCAGTCCGAGGGCAATACCCACCATGGCAATAAGGACAGCCGGACGGGAAACTTGCTTGCCCGGCTCCGAGTTGCGATAAATGCGCAACGCTATAAAGCGAGATAAGTTCATAAATTAATCCCTAATCCTTCATTTCTCTTCCCGGATAGGCTTCCAATGCTTTTTGCAATACAAACAAGGCGCGGTTCAAGTCATCTTTCTTCAGTACGTATGCGATACGCACTTCGTTGCGACCGGAACCCGGCGTAGTATAGAATCCGGACGCAGGCGCCATGAATACCGTCTGTCCCTCGTATTCGAACTCCGACAGACACCAGGCACAGAACTTGTCCGAATCATCTACCGGAAGCTTTGCCACCGTATAGAATGCTCCCATCGGGATGGGCGAATATACGCCCGGTATACGGTTCAATCCGTCAATCAGGCATTTACGGCGTTCTACATATTCATCGTATGTGTCGCGCAGATAATCCTCACCGGCATCCAGCGATGCTTCTGCGGCAATCTGGCCTATCAACGGAGGACTGAGACGCGCCTGGCAGAACTTCATGACAGCATCCCGGATTTCCTTGTTCTTCGTTATCAGGGCACCGATGCGGATGCCGCACTCCGAATAGCGCTTGGACACGGAATCAATCAGCACCACATTGTTCTCAATGCCCTCCAGATGGCAGGCAGAGATATAGGGAGAACCCGTATAAATAAATTCACGGTACACCTCGTCCGAGAAGAGGAACAAATCGTACTTCTTCACAAGGTCGCGAATCTGGTTCATTTCACGGCGTGTATAGAGGTAACCCGTAGGATTGTTAGGATTGCAAATCAAAATAGCACGCGTGCGCTCGTTAATCAACTCCTCGAACTTCTCTACCTTGGGCAACGAGAAACCCTCTTCGATGGTCGTGGCAATGGTGCGTATCTTGGCTCCGGCAGAGATGGCAAACGCCATATAATTGGCATAGGCCGGCTCGGGAACAATGATTTCATCCCCCGGATTGAGGCAAGCCAGGAAAGAGAACAACACCGCCTCCGAGCCACCGGAAGTGATGATGATGTCGTCTGCAGTCAGATTGATATTGTACTTTGCATAGTAACCCACCAACTTCTCGCGGTAACTGCGATATCCCGCACTGGGACTGTATTCCAGAACTTTCCGGTCGATGTTCCGTATCGCTTCAATCGCGACTTCCGGAGTAGGCAGGTCGGGTTGACCGATGTTCAGGTGAAATACATGTATACCCCTCTGCTTGGCAGCATCTGCCAGAGGAGCCAGTTTTCTGATAGGAGATGCGGGCATCTCCATTCCGCGAATAGATATTGTTGGCATGAGGTTTATTTACTATTTGACGATTTATGATTTACTATTTAATAGAGTATTTATAGGTGATATTGCTATCACTTTATCATTAAAGTTGCAAATGTAGCGAATTATTTGAAACCAAAAGGAAGGCAAGACCATAAAAACTTTAAAAAACTTATCTATCGTAAAAACTCTATGATATGTAAACAGAAACTTGTATCTTTGAAAAAGCAAACGAGCCAAGTAGAATCAATTGTAAATAGTAAATAGTCAAATAGTAAATAACACCATGGTCATCAACCTTATAACTTTTGCTTCCATACTGCATAAACAAGCATCAGTCCGTAGCTCCCACGAAGTGATATTGACTGAATTGGAAAAATACTTTACCGTCAACTTCATTGATTACAAAGACATAGACAAGTTATCACCCGATGACTTCAGTATTATATTCATTGCCACCGGAGGTGTGGAACGGCTGGTAATCCAGCATTTCGAATCCCTTCCCCGCCCCGCCATCCTCTTGGCAGACGGCATGCAGAACTCACTGGCCGCCGCTCTCGAAATATCTTCCTGGCTGCGCGGCCGGGGAATGAAAAGCGAGATTCTTCACGGAGAGCTCCCCGAGACCATCAAGCGTATTTTTGTCCTGCACAGCAATTTCGTGGCACAACGCAGCCTTTTCGGCATGCGCATCGGCGTAATGGGCACTCCGTCCAGCTGGCTCGTTGCCAGCAATGTGGATTATCTGCTTGCCAAACGCCGCTGGGGTATCGAGTACACAGACGTCTCATTGGACCGCATTTATGAATACTACGGACAGATAACGGACGACGAGGTGGGCGAAGCATGCGCCGGACTGGCAGGAAAAGCGCTTGCCTGCCGAGAGGCAAGCCCCGAAGACATGATAAAAGCCATGCGGCTGTATCGAGCCATCAAGAGGATTGTAGAGGAAGAGCGACTGAGCGCCATTACCCTCAGCTGCTTCCGCCTGATAGACCAAACGGGAACCACCGGCTGCCTTGCCCTTGCCTTGCTGAACGACGAAGGAATCATTGCCGGATGTGAAGGCGATTTGCAATCCGTCTTCACCATGCTGGCCGTAAAAGTGCTGACGGGGAAAAACTCCTTCATGGCCAATCCTTCCATGATAAATGCCCGTACCAATGAAATCATATTGGCACACTGCACCATCGGCATCGCACAAACGGAGCAGTTCATCATACGCAACCATTTTGAGACGGAAAGCGGCATCGGTATTCAGGGAATCCTGCCGACGGGAGATGTAACCATCGTAAAATGCGGAAGCGAAAGCCTGGACGAATATTACTTGAGCACCGGCACGCTTGTTGAGAATACAAACTACATCAATATGTGCCGCACCCAAGTGCGGATAAAAATGAACTCCCCTGCCGACTATTTCCTCAAGACACCGCTGGGCAACCACCACATCATGCTGTATGGCAATTACGAGGATATATTGGAAGAGTTCCTGCAAGCCAATGCCTGCAAACGGATTGAATGATTACTCGTTCGCATCCGGTATCACCACCTCGAAACGCGTTCCTTTTCCCAACTCTGAGGAGACCGAGATAGAACCATGCAGGCGGTCTACGATGGTCTGGCAAATGCTCAGCCCCAAACCGGCGCCCTGCGTAAAGCTGTCTTCTTTGTAAAAGCGTTCGAAGATATGTTTCTGGGCGTCTTCAGAGATACCGCTTCCCGTGTCTTCGACAAAGATGGTGGTATATCCTTCCCGGTTCGTGACATAGCCGAAGGTGATGCTGCCCGTTACCGTGAATTTCTTGGCATTGTTTATCAGGTTGTTCACGACCTGCTTCAAGCGGACGGAATCGGTGATGACCAATTTGTCTTCCCCTTCCGGAATCTCTATACGCAGCTCTACATCCCGAGGCATACTCAGACGCTGGGATTCATGGACCTCCTGCATGATAAACGCCAGGTTGAATGCTCCGAACTTAAAGTCCATCGTGCCCGATTCTATGCGCGAGAGGTCCAGAATATCGTTTATCAACGCCAGCAGCAATGTACAGTTGATGTTGATTGTTTCGACGAACTGCTTTACCTCTTCCGGAGAAAAAGCGTCCAAATCCTTCAACAAATCCGAGAAGCCGACAATGGCATTCAAAGGGGTGCGTATCTCATGGCTCATATTGGCAAGGAACGCAGATTTGAGCTTGTCGGCCTGCAAGGCACGGTCACGTGCGGCAATCAAGGCCTCTTCCGTATCCTTGTAACGCTGGATGCTCTGGCATACTCCCAATACCATGTATGGGGTATCAACCGTCAGTCCGTCATAAGCGGTACTGCGGAACTCCCACCATTCATAGCTCCCATCCACACTCTTCAACCGGAAACTCATCCGTGAATTGATTTCATTACCCAACAGAATGGCATCAAAATTCCTGCGCGTATGCAGCAAGTCTTCCGGATGTATAAGGGTGTCCATCTCATCACGTGCCAGCAAGTCCGTATCATCGGTATACCCGAAACGGCGCAGCAATCCACCCGGGAAATGGAAACGGTTCATATGCATGTTGTACTGCCACGGATAAATGGAGCTTTCCTCCACCGCCATATTGAAGAAGCGTCTCTGCATCTCTTCTTCGGAGATATTGCGGCATACAATCGCCATTCCCGTCATCTTTTCATTGGCAAAGATAGGTACTACCTCGCCGGAAACGGGGAAATACGTTCCCTGATGGTTTTCCTGCATGAAGGCTTTCTCCGGAATAGGAATAGGTCTCTTTCCGGTACGTACTTTCTTCAACAAGTCCTGCAGGATGTTTTCTCCATTCATGTAAATCCTGAAAATGGAGCCGGCCATCTGCCCTTCATAGAAACGGGACGTATAGGTTTCGGAAGAAAGTCCCAACATCTGTAACAACGGACGGTTGACAAAATGGATGCGCAGGTCGGTATCATACGTAATCAAGCCGTCGCGAATGGAACAGAAGATATTGTCGAACTCGTCGCGCTGCTCCACCAGGCGGTGCTGTATCAACAAGCGGGTCTGGGCATGTATGCGCTTACGCGACTCCCTGCGGTTGGCACGGAAAAGCCAGGCAACCAGCAGCACCAATGCCCCGACAATCAGCGAATAGAACAGAATGAACCAGACACGGTAACGCTCCATCAACGGTATATTCAAAATGATGCCCTTGCTCTCCGCACGGTTCGTGTCCACACGGAAAAACTGCAACTGTTTGTAATCGAACAGCAACTTGCCCCCAAAGTCCTTTACTTCCAATGAGGCGGGTGACTTGCCCTTCAAAATACTTGCAGCCTGCCGGCCGGCAGCAAAAGCATCCTCTCCGGGAACGGCATCATACACACACAGAACACCGTTCGTCATAGCCAGGTTCTGGCTGGTAAACACGGGGGCCTTCAACTTCAAGGAAAGAAAGGGAATCCATTTGGGAGCAATGACAATATGCTTGTAGGCATTGTAGTCATAGCAAATGGAAGTGATGATAGAGTTCAAGGACTTGGCCTGCACATTCAGCACTTTCAACTCATGCTCCGGATAGTTGCTCTTTATGCGTTCCCAGGATTCCTCCACAGCCTTAACCCCTTTAAGGCTCAGGAAACTGCTGTCGGACAGACAGACCAACTCCCTGCGGGAAGGAAACATGCGGACAGCCGCATCCAGCAAGACATCGAAATCCGTTTTCGAAACATAGCCGGAGACGTTGGGCATTCTTTCAAAGACTCTCTCATCCGGGTATTTGATACCCGAAACCACTACCGGTATCTGATAAGGCAGGGAATCACCGCAATGGGTCAATGTGAAGAAAGCCTCATCGCTGGAGGTCACAATCAAGTCCGTTTTCCGTTGCCTGGCACGCTCGCAGATGCGGCGCATGATGAAGCACTCGGAAGCGAAAGACCAGTAATCGGCATTCAGATATTCAGTAGTGATATTGGCTTTAACTCCCCCCTTGTCCAGTCCGTTCTCCAAATTTTCTGTCAGAAGGCTGTGCCAAGGAGTATTTTTTGTATAGGACTGTATGAAAAGTACATTGTACGTACGTTCCGTAGCCGAAAGTGTTCCCGACATCAACCACAACAAGCCTGCAAACAATGGAAAGAAAAGGCGTTTCATCATAATATAGATTTTGTATACTCAACGCAAAACTCTTATTCGTCACGCAAATATACAAGTTATATTGAGAATGAGCACAGATTATTCAAAAAAAACTCACTCATCGTGCAATGCTTCGGCAGGCTGTACCTTCATGGCCCGTGAAGCCGGATACCAGATTCCTGCAATCACCATCAATGCCATCAATATCCAGACAATAGAAACGCATATGACAAATCTCCCCCAAGTGGCATCCGTGGCTTCCGTAAAAGTGACATCTGCCATAACCATATTGATACATATCATCAAAGCGGGGATGGAAGCAAGTGCCAACAGCAGCAACCCTTCACCCAGCAATTGCCAGCGTATTCTTCCGCGGCTGCTGCCCATGGCCATGCGCAAAGCAATCTCGCTGCGACGGTGGCGGGTACGGAACCAGAAAGTTCCCATCAGCCCGATGAATACATTGAAAACGAAGAATACTACAATGAGCCTTGCACTGCGAATGTATGGAGTTATTCCTTCAGCAGCATCCCGTTCTATTTTCTGTTCTTTGTAGCTCTGTATGTCGAAAAGATAGAATGGAGTGACCTGCAACTGCGATGTCATATCCTGATAAAAACAGGCTGCAAAATTATCCGTATCCGCCTCCGGGCGTATCCGTAGGGAAATGAACGGAAGGTACTGGTCCTTATAAAACCAACTGGGGAAAGGAGTCAGTACAAAAGGCCCGTAACGGGCATAATCATCCGTCTTCTGCAAAGCACAGACTGCGGAAACACGGTAACGAAGACCTCCGTTGTAATAATCCAGGAACTCGCGACCCACCGCCTCGGCACTTGTCAGGAAAAGGCTGTCTGCCAAATCACGGGTCACCACGGCAGGCAGAGGACTGGCAGTGGAATTCCAATCCGAGACATTCCCCTGCAACAGCGGAATGCGCATGACGTCGAAATATTCGGGAGACACATAGCGCACTGTAGTCTCGACAACATGCACGCTGTCCGTCGTATACCCCTGGTAAACACGCCCGCGGGTATAAGTATCGGTACCCAGCCACGTGGCAGCACTTTCCACTGCAGGATATTGCCTGATACGCCGGAGCACTTCCTCCATCGGCTTGAACCAGAAGGTCTGCAGGCTGTCTTCCGACGTGCACGGCACTATCTGTGTGGGATTGCAGGAAATCCTTATCTTATAGACATGCTCCAAATCATACCCCTTAGGCTGCCGTTCTGCATGGGCAAAGCCATAGAGTACATCCACACAATACCACATCAATGTAAATACAATCAACAGCTCGGCAAACAGCCAGCCGTTACTGCGGCGCTGGTTCCATATCTGGTGTAAAATAGAATGTATCATACTCGTTACTGTTTTAATTGGGATTCGTTTATCCGCTCATTCTCCGCCAAGAACCTCGGCTATAGGGCGACGGGTGGCATGCCAGGCAGGAATAAACACAGAAAGCAGGTTGAACAACAGACACACCACCAATACAGCCACGAAAACCGCAGGACGGAGGAAGAGCCAGACGCTTACATCAAAATTCGTTCCGGGAGCACCATCGCCAAGCATCCAGTCCTTACCCAGCCATAGGAATATGCACGAAAAGAGAAAACCGAGCAATGCGCCGGCAAATGCCAAGGCCAGGTTCTCGCGGAGCAACTGCACCATCAAGGTAGAACGGCTGGCGCCGTATGCTTTCCTTACCGCAAGCTCAGCCATGCGACGGGACATTTGCGAAGATATAAGTCCGCTGACATTGATAGCGGGCACAATAAGCAATATCAAACCCAGGATGATGCAGGTTACGGCAGGACTCATCGTGTCATTACGGAAGAACTGCCGTTCCGTATAGGTGCTGAGGTCGGGAAGCTCCAGTTCATATTCGACCAGTATCTCGTTGAAGCGGGCAAGCGACTGTTCTATCTGCCGCTTGAGTTCCTCTCTGCCGACACCGGGCTTGACAAGGGCCACAGCCTCGAAATCTCCCCGTAGCCCTTCACTGCCCAGACCGGAATCCCGGGTGGAATAAGGCATCCACAACTCTCCATAGGCAAATGTGAACAGAGAGCTCACATCCTTGGTGACCCCGACAATGCGCTTAGGGCGAAAGTTGACAAAATAATTTTTGCCAATGGCTGCTTCGGCAGACCCGAAAGCTTCGCGGGCAAGCTGTTCGCCTATAACCACGACATCCCGGCAAGCATCGAACTCTTCGGTACTGAAAAGACGGCCCGCCACAAGAGGGATATCGTAGACACGCCAATAGTTCAAATCCACCTGACGAACCGTACGGCGCATTCCCCGCACGGGCGAATCCCCACAGTATCTAAGATAGGTAGGTCCCAGATAGGTGACAAGTTCCGCACCCGGAAGTTCTGCAAAAATAGCGTTGACAGCCCGATAAGACATGCCCGTATTGGAATTGCTGTGGTCGGACTTGCGGTAAGAGTATCCATAAGAAGAATATACCATGCTACTGCGGTGCGACTCGGGAGCCAAGTCAGCCGTCTGGATGTCATACACCATGTAAATGACCATGACAAAGGTTATACTCACTGCCGTACCGATGACGGAAACAGCACTGAAAAAGGGATTCTGGCGGATAAGAGCTAAAATTTGTTCCATAGCTTTCTATTCATCGTGCAATGCTTCGGCAGGCTGCACCTTCATCGCCTTGCGGGCAGGAATACCTATACCGATGACAATCATTAGGGTAATCAGCACAAAGCTGATGGCAGCACAGAGCAGCAGGCGGTCCCACTCCAACGTCGTACCGTTCCTCCAGGAATTCAACTCCAGGTGTGCAAGATTATAATCGATGAGCAATGCAACGGGGGTGACAATTGCCAACAACAATATCCCTTCACTAAGCAGCCGGCTGAAGATGGCACGGTCTGTCGCTCCATGCGCTTTGTGCAGTGCTATCTCCGAACGGCGTTGCTGCGTACGGAACCAGAATGTTCCGAGCAAGCCGAGGAAAATGTTCAGCAGTAGGAATCCCATACCCATCACATAGTTACGGATGTCATTGGTCCATGCCTGCTGGTAGTTGCGACGAATATCCTTGAAAGAACGTATCTCCGAAATGAAGATGTTGCCTACGCGGAACTGGCTCTCACTGTCTGCCTTCAGCTTCTCAATGAAGTCATTGTCCTGCCCTTCACGGACGCGGACACAAAGTTCGAGACCGATATAGTAGAAACTCTGCTTCACCATCATGGAATATGAGCTTCGCGCCTGGTCATAATCGTGATAGCGTACATTTTGCAGTGCAGCACCCAGCCGGTAGGTCTTCGTAGTATCACCAAAAAGATAGAACCGCTGGCCTACGAGATCTGTCATCCGGCGGTCGTATTTCCGGTAGAGGTTATCCGAAGCCATAAACTCCCCGCGCTCCAACATTTCAGCCAATTGTTCGGGTGTCTCGCCACGCGTGCCCCGATAGCGGAATACACGGGGAAAGTCCGGTGTCACTAACCTGCGGATGGTCCAACCGGGAGAACGCAAAGTGTCATAGCTTACTTCAGCGCCTGAATTGCTTCCGTTGTAAGGATACGAATTCTGCGAAAGGCTGACCGCTTCTATCTCCGGCCGACGACGCAGACGCTCCAACAACTCGGCTATGTCATCGTGGGTCTGCTGAGAGGTATGCCCGGCTATGTAGTCGGGACTTTTGGGTGTCAGTTCCCCCAACTCTATAAGGTAGCAGTGCTCTATATTAAAGCCTCTCGGCTCCAGATAGGTGGCGGCGCGCGTGTAGAGATAGTCTACCACGTACCACATCACTACACTCACTACCAATAACTCCAACACCAACCATAGGTTTGAGAGCCATTCATTCTTTATCTGTGTAAGAAGTTTCTTAGTCATTTTCTTCAATGATTAATGTTTTGTGATGGAGTTATTTATGCAAACGTCCGCCCAATGCATTTACAATCCCTATTCTTGATGCACGCCATGCGGGAATACCGGAACTTAGTAAGTTCAGCACAAAGCAGAACAACAACGCCCAGCCAAAGGTGGAGCCATGCAGCAATATGCTTGCATCCACTGCCGGAGGACTCAGCGTCTGGCTGAATTCCTGCGCAAACAGCAGTGTATTTCCCAAATAAGCGAATGCTACACTCAGCAACAATCCCATCACCCCTGCCAGCAATGTCACCACCAGATTTTCTGCAATGATTTGCCCCATCAGTTCCAGTCTCGTTGAACCGAATGCCCGGCGCACACCAATCTCTGCCACACGCTGGCGCAGACGGCTCTGCGTCATCGAGCTGAGGTTGATGGCAGGAACAATCAGTAGAATGATGAAGATAATGAGACGCTGCCTGCGTGCCTGGTCCACGTCCGGTTCGATGTTGGCAGCCATTCCTGCGGCATTTTTCTCCTGGTCATAAGGACGGTTACGGTAAATCAACGAATAACCATTCTCGCCAATTACAGTGTCGTACTCCTGACGGCGGCGTTCCGTCTCCTCACGAATAGCAGGAAAATCATCACGGCTTTTCGCCAGAATGGTAACGCTCATCATCCCCATATGCTCATCACTCCATGTGCTTTTCGTTATCTCAGTAGAAGTATAGGGCACCCATACCTGCGCATAGGCAGTGTTGGCCAAAGTAGAAACATCCTTCACTACACCGGACACTGTATAAGGAGCATGGTTCAAAAGGAATTCGCGACCAACAGCCTCCGTTGTCTGGAATAACCTGCGCGCTACACTTTCCGTAATTACCGCTACAGGTAGTCCGGCATCGAATGTAGCCTGGTCATAAGGTTTCCCGGCAACAAAAGAGAAATCAAACACACGCCAGAAAGTATCATCTGTCTGCAACAGGTCGATACCCGTTGCAGGTTGTCCCGGCAGATTCACGGGGGTAGAAATGACCATACAGGTATAAATCGTTACTGCTTCGGGGGTCTTCAGCGATTTGAAGCACTCAAGCGCAGTCTTTATCCCCATCGGTCCGTTGGAACTGTTTCCCTCTCCCCAGCTTTTGTTGGTGATGCTCATATAATGCACATGTAGAAAGCGGTCGCGGTTGCTCTCCGGAGCAAACGGAGCTACCTTCACCTGCTGCATCATCACCACCAGCATGATGAGGAAGATGGCAAGTGCCGTACCGGCTATGCTGACGGCACTAATCATCGGTTGCTGCCGCAACTGTGCCCAGGCTTGTGTGAAGTATTGCTTTATCATATTGATATTTACGATTAGACGATTTACTATTTACGATTGGTGTTACCGCTACTCAACGGCCCACCTTCAGGTTACATGTATTCACTCCGCCTATGCCTCCTTTAGAAATGTCAGCATGCCCGGCAGTTCCGCTCAAAGTGACGTCACCCACACCACTCATTCTGGCAGTCAAATAATCGCAGACTACATGAATATCGGCGCTACCTACTCCGCGTAAAGTAACTTTCAGCTCGTCACACGTCAAATCGGATACATTCACTTCACCCACTCCCTTTACCTCAAATGACACTTCATCCAGTTTCAAGGGCTTCTCACAATTGAATTCCCCTACACCGGTAAACTCCACCTTCTTCAAATCAGGAGCCGAAATCCAAATGGTCACGCCATCTTTCTGATTTCTCATGCTCTTGTTTTTCCTATCCTTGAAGCCTATCAGCAGACAGCCGTCCTTCACTGTGGTTTCTGTATTCTTCACGTGCTTCTCCTTACCTTCAATCTTGAAAGAATAAGTGTCACTCTGTGTAAAATAAATTGTTCCCACAGACGTTATCTCAATGGACGAAAAGGCATCCACTTTGCGCACTTCACTCACTTTGGTATCTTGTGCATAAACACTCAGCATACCTACAAATGTCAATATCAATGCAATGATAATACCTACTATATTAGTTTTCATTTTTCTTCTTTTTTATTGTTAATCCTCTATTGTTTTTCATACTACTCTTCATGCAACGCCTCTGCCGGCTCAATCTTCATAGCCTGCCGTGCCGGAAACCATATTCCAATCACTACCATCAGAGCTATCAGTAACCAAGCCCCTAGAGAACCTGCAAGGAAGCGTATCACACTCCACTCTATCGGCCAAGTGGATATGAGAGAGGTACGTCCTATAGTAAATTCCGCCATCCCCACATTGTAGCATACAACCATGGCAGGCAATGTCACTAACGCCAATAACAGTAACCCCTCACCTATCAGTAAACGAAACACACCGCCACGCGTACTGCCCATCGCCATCCGTAGAGCTATCTCCGAACGGCGGCGGCGAGTACGGAACCAAAAGGTGCCTATTAACCCCAAAAATACATTCACCAGCAGGAAGAGCACCACCACAGCCTGACTGTTCACCTTATCCGTATCGCCATTCATCACCTCGAACTGCAACTGTTGTTCAGTATAGGGAGCGGCATCTGCCACAAACGCATTGTCCGTGTCCAGTTTAGGCGCTATTTCGCGCAGAAACTTCTCCCGATAATCCGGTCCGTCGGCAGCAGGCTTCACGCGGAAAACAATCTGCGACCAATTGTCGGCAAACTCTGCCTTAATCATATTCTCTCCCAAATGATAAAAGAACCAAGGTTCCTCAACTCCATAACGATAGGAACGGAAAGCACCGGTCTTCCCCATCTGCTTGATGATTGTAACAGAATCACCATTACCTAACGGCGTAGTCTGCGAAAACTCCGGCATTTTCTTACGAAAACGTTCAAAAGCGGCATTACTCAGTGTCACATTGTTCCATCCTGCGGGAGTGTCCCGGAACGGGTGACGCGGGTCCTCACTTATCCGGAAAACATCCATATATCCTCCAGTCGTATAAATACAGCGTCCTTGCACCCAGGAAGTATCTTGCACAACCAACGCATTGTAACTATTACTGCCACTCATCGGAAGGCTCCAATAACAAAGGGCAGCTGCCTCTACGGAAGGCTCTTGTTCCAATTTCGCCAATATACCCAGATATTTATCGGCATCAGTCAGACTCGTATCCCGACTTTCTCCACCTACAACGGTGGATAATTTATAGACATGTTCAATATTATAACCCAGCGGACGGTAGAAAGTATATTTCATGCATCCCAGTGAGTCACAGAGGAACCACATCACGATGAATACCAAGAACAATTCAGCCAATACCCAGCCGTTACTGCTGAAGCGTGCCTTTATCATACGTAAGTTATGTATCGTAAATTTCATATCAAGTACCTCCTTCTATTTATCATTCAAAGAATCTACAATAGTGTGCCGTGCCGCTATCCATGCAGGCAGTGCCGCACTCAACAGATTGATGACCACACAGAAAACAAATGCCAGCAGGAATACCCACGGACTAAACAGCGCCTCCATGTTCAAGCTGAGCTCGCCCGACGTACCCACATTCTGATTATTGGTGAACAGCCACATACGCATGGCATATACTGCCAAATAACTGAAAAGCAGTCCCACTACTCCACCCAGTAATGTCAACATCAGATTTTCGTTCAGTATCTGCCGCACAAGCACGCTTTTCGTTCCTCCAAAAGCCTTACGTACACCTAATTCGGTAATACGTTGCTGCATGCGGCTGTTACTCAAGCCACACAAATTGAGTGACGGTACCAACAAAATGATAAATAAAGCTACGGCATATTGAAGATAAAGCATTGTCAAGTCTGGCCCTACATTAGCCCATACGTGGTTGACGTGCGCCACGATATTGTCCGGCTGTTCCATGATGTCTATCTGTTTGTTGCCCAATCCGGCATTAACACGTTCCACCTGCTTGGCAATGCCCTCCCGGATGGCAGGAAAGTCATCAGATGTACGTGCCAATACAGCAATCTGCATGCCTCCCAAATAACTGTGGACTCCGGTAATTTTCAGTTCGTCGGCACTGTACATACCCCACACTTGTGCGTATGCATCCTTAGCAGTGACGGAAACATCTTTCACCACTCCCACGATACGTGCAAGTTCCCGGTTCAGCAGGAATTCCTGTCCCACTACATCTGTACTTCCATACAGTTTCCGCGCTACAGACGCACAGACTACTACAGCCTTGCTTTCTCCAGCACGGTCGGCTTCGCTGAAGCCGCGTCCGGCAAGAAACTGCATGCTGAACACTTTCCAGAAGTCGGGATCTGTCCGCATAGCATCCACTTTCACCCGATTGTTACCGTCAGTCAACGAAGCCAACGACAAACCGGCTGGGGAAAATGCCGTACAGTATTCCACTTCGGGCACCGGCTGCACGCATTCTTTCATAAATGCCGCCGAAGGATTACTCCAATTATTATTGCCGTCCTTTTCCTTGTCGTATACGTGCATAGCGGAAAAGTAAAGACACCGACTGCGGTTCACTTCCGGTTCCAAGTCAGCATATTTTGTCTGCCAAGTAATCACAATAGCCATAATCATGGTGATAGCAAAGGCCGTACCCAATATGGAAATCGTACTTAGCAGCGGATTCTGCTTCAAGATTGTAAAAGCTTGTCTTACGGTTTGCATTTCATTTATTGATAGTTGATAATTAATAGTTGACAGTTGACTAAGCAGTAATTATTCCACCTGACGTCCGTCGAAGAAGCGGACGGTGCGTGAGGTCTGTTTGGCCTGCTCTTCATTGTGGGTCACCATCACGATGGTACGTCCGTCTTCCTTGTTCAGTTGATGCAACAGTTCCATGACTTCGGCACCCATCTTGGAGTCTAGGTTACCGGTGGGCTCATCGGCGAGGATTATCTCCGGGTTGCCGATAATGGCACGGGCAATGGCTACACGCTGGCATTGACCGCCGGAAAGCTGTGTAGGCATGTGGCGCATGCGGTGGCTCAAACCGACCTTCTTCAATACCTCTTCCGCCAGATGACGACGTTCCTTGGCAGACACCTTTCTATAGAGCAAAGGCAACTCCACATTATCCAGCACATTCAGCGAATTAATCAGATGGAAAGACTGGAACACAAAACCCAACTTCCGGTTACGGAAAGCAGCCAGCTCCTTGTCCTTCATGCCGTCTACTTTCGTACCGGCTATTTCGATAGTGCCGCTGGTGGGTGCATCCAGTAAGCCCATAATGTTCAGCAACGTAGATTTTCCGCAACCGGAAGGTCCCATGATACTGAGAAATTCTCCCTTGTTCACTTCGAGGTTTACATTTTCCAATGCCACGGTTTCAATCTCGTTTGTACGATAAATCTTGTTGATGCCAGTTAACTTAATCATAATGGTAAGTATTTAATTGTTATTATTCTGTTCTGTTTCTATTCCGCACAATTTCTGTTTCAAGAGGTCAAAAGTTGTGCCAAAATCGTTTATTATTGATTATCTGCTATTTATACATGCAGTAAGGTGTCCGAAAATGAACACCTTGTCCGTTTTCATCTATTCGTCACGCAGGGCTTCCGTAGGTGGAATGCGGCTGATGTTGCGCGCCGGGATATAGATTCCCACCAACACTACCACCAGCAGTATCAGAAAGATGACGAGCGACACGAGCAGATAATGCGAGGTGAAATCCGACACCCAATAGCTCTCTGTGCTCTCCACCCAATTCTGCCCTTTGGCCAGCCCTTCTTTCAGTGCATATTGCAAATAGAGCAGAAAACCAGTCAGTGAAGCGACCACGGTCAATACCGTGCCTTCGCCCATCAGCAGGCGGACAATGTCGCTGCGTGTAGCTCCGAACGACAGCATCACTCCCACTTCCTCGCGCCTCGTACGTGTCTGCAACCAGAAGGTACCGATGACACCCAGGCAAAGATTCACCAGGAAGAAAGCCGCCATCGCCAGATTACGGCGGTAAATCGGTGTGGAATTGCTGGCTTCGCTCTCCGTTATAATCTGCTCATAGGAACGGACACTGCGGGCAAACAGATTGCCCCGCCTCATCTCCTTCACCATCCAGGGACGGAAATCGTGCAGAAAACGCTCCATGCTGACACCTTCTTTGAGGCGTACCAAGATATGGGCACTTTCAGGGATATAACTTGTATCGATGGTAAGCATCGGCATAAATGCAACGGGGACGGGACGCCACTCGCTATACATCTTCATGGCTCCTATCGTACCGACAACCGGCATGTACAAGGTATCTCCATGGTCTCTGCTTACACAGCGTTTGCCATGCGCGTCTTTGGTATGGAACAACTGTTCGGCAGCATTCTCCGTCAGTACAATGTCATTCGGGGCATAGGCGTAGTCGGACAGCTGTCCGAGTGTCCGCCCCTTACCGGAACGGAAACCATACGTATCAAAAAAGTTTGTATGAGGCAGAAATTGTATCATCATAATAGATAAGGGAATCGTATCCCCTTCGGCAAACAATTGACTATTCGAACTTCCCGAAGAATTGGGATAACAGAATCCCAGCACGGGAGTGGCCGATTCCACACCGTCAAAGTCCTTGACATAACGCATCAGATTATAATAGTTGTCCACCAACGTAGCAGAGTCCTGCGCTTCGGCGTCGTATCCCGGTGCCTGGGGCTGCAATGCGCCCAATGAAATGAGGCAAAGCCGCTCCGCATCATAGCCCAACGGGATATTACGGTCGTGCGTGACCACAATCACCGGGTCCAATACAACCCAACTGATGATACTCACCAATATCAATTCGGCCAACAACCATCCGTTCTTGCGGCGGCGCGCCCAAAGATTCTTCCATATTAACTTAAACATACCAACCTCCCGTGTCTTATCGTTTTTCATTCAGTGAGTTCACAATCGGTTTCCGCAAGGAATACCACGCCGGTATAAGGGCCGACAACAGATTCAGTACGACACACAGCACCAATGCTGCGAGAAAAACCAACGGAGCAAACAGCATCTCACCCGATACGCGGACATCCACTCCTTCGGGCACCATGCCCGGCCAACTGTCGAGTACCGTAAATATCCACTCGCGTCCCGTGTAAAGTGCCAGCCATGCCAGCAGCAAGCCCAATGCTCCACCCAGTGCAGTCAACAGCAGGTTTTCCCACATCACTTGTGAAAGCAGTATCTTACGTCCGGCTCCAAACGACTTCCGCACCCCCATCTCTGCCAGGCGTCCCTCCATACGGCTCGATATCATGCCACTCAGATTCAAGGCAGGCACCAATAGCAATACGAGCAGGACAAGCAGGAAGTGGCGCACTGTGGCCCAAAGGTCAAACTCCATACCTGAATAAGTCTTAAAGACACTCAACAGATGGGAGGTGGGCTGCTCCCAAAAATCCACTTGCCATTCATCGGGATGCATAAGATTCTCCTTACGGCAGATTTCCTTTATCTCAGCCCGCAGAGCATCTCCCTGCTTACCGTCCTTCACCAGAAAGGTAGCGCTGAAAGCTCCCAGATAGGGAAGGTTGTATTTAGGACTGCTGTAATCGGGCGACACCGTATAAGGTACGTAAAGCTGTGCATAGGATTTGGAGGTGAGGTAACTGGCGCTACGCACCACTCCACAAACCCGGTAGTCGATATAGTTCAGGCTGAACGAGCGTCCTACTACCTCTTCCGTCGTACCGAACAAGCGGCGTGCCAAATCATCGGTAACGACAGCAGTGGAAATGCCACTTGCCAGGTCGGATGCCGTGAATGGACTACCTTCCAGGAATTGGAAAGAATATATCTTGAAAAAAGCAGGGTCTGTCAACTTTACCATAACCGGAAAATCACCGCTACGGTCGGCAGGCTGTATATAACTGTTTTCCGACAAGTCATTATGCAGCTCGGCCGAAACGACAAGAGCATTCTCTACGGGATAGAACCAGTCTTGCAGCGCCTTGTAGGAAACAGCCCATTGCATGGTCCTGGTATTGTTGCCGCTTCCCTGCGTGAATTTTGAATTGCTGAGGTAAAGCGTATTCATGCGGTTTGCCTCTGGATAGACGGGCGCAATCTTCACATAATACACCACCGCCATAATCATTGTCATGGCAATGGCCAGCCCCGTACCCACAATGTAGAGCATGCTGAACAGTTTATTCTGCTTCAACAGCTCCCAGGCTTGTTTCAAGTAAACCTTTATCATTTTAGCTTCAACTTATTCTTGTTCTTATAGTTACTCATATCGCTCACCACCACTTCATCACCCGGTTGCAAGCCACTGACCACTTCTACAAACTCAAAGTTGGAATCGCCCAGCTGCACCTTGCGCTTTACAATTTCCTTGTCGGAATTGCGTACAAAAAGTTCATACTCCCCACGTCCCACATAATAGCTGGCATTGGCTATGCGCATCACGTCTTCCTTCACTGCATTCATCACATAGACGTCGGTTTTCAGACCGGAACGCAGTCGGCGGTTGTTGTCCTCATTCAACTGCACGGTAAAGGAGATGACGCCATTCTTTGAAAGCGGAGTAACACTGCTTACGGAACCTTCCAGCTTTTCGCTGCCAATCTTCACAATGGCCTTGCCGCCGGCAGCCACACGGTCACCGTAAGTATCGGCAATCTCGCCTTCCACCTTGAAGTGACTCAAGTCGGAGATGACGGCAATCTGTGAGCCTTCGGGAACCTGAGCACCAATCTGATTGTTGATATAAGTAAGGATGGCCTTCCGGGGCGAACGCACCTGCGCATCGTCGAGCGTACGTTTGGTTTCGGCCAGTGTCTTTTGGAACATGCTGAAATCCAGTTCCTGCACTTGGTATTCTGCAGCCAGCACTTCCTTCTCGTTGGCATACTGCTGCTGTAATTGCTCGTATTCCAGTTGTGCTACGTTGTAGCTCAGTTCGGCTTGGCGCACTTTGTCGGTGGTGCCCGAACCGAGGCTATCAAGGTACTGCTCGTTACGCAGCTCCACCTTCATGCGGTCCAGCTTCATGGCGGAGACTTTGATTTTCATCTGAAGGTCGGTCAGCTTGGTCTGGTTGTCGAGTTTCAGCTGTTTCAGCTTGTAGCTGCGCATCTGCTCTTCATCCAGCATCTTTTTGTAGTCGGTTTCGGCGCTCTGCAAGTCCAGTTTCAGGATGGGGGTACCTACATCCACGCTGTCGCCACCTTTTCTGTACACTTCCAAAATGCGGGTATTGATGGGCGAGTTGATAATTTCCTCGAATGCCGGGACTACCTTGCCGGAGGCGCTAACGCTGACTTCAATCGTGCCTTTACCCACTTGGGAGAAAACGAGGTCTTTCTCCTTCACTCCCGTACGCATCAATGAAATGAGTACACTGACCACTACGATACCTGCCACGCCGATAGCACCGTAGCGGATGATTTTCTTATTGCGTTCTTTATTACGCACTTCTTTCGGAATTTCTCTATCCATATCTTTTAATTTTATTGTTTGCGAACATAACGCTTAATATATACTAAATCCATGCCAAAATCATAACCCCCTGAAAGTAAGCGAAAAGACAAAAAAGAAGGGTGTCCGTTTTCGGACACCCTGTACATTTTCGGATAGCTTCTTTATCTTAATCTCAATCTGTCGCCAATCTCCGGCACGTATTCCGCATCCTTGCGATTCATCTTATAAAGGTTCTTCAGACGAATGCCGTACTTTTGGGAAATGGTATGCATGGAATCACCGTCTTTCACTATGTAGACGGTATGGGGTTTGGCGGCTTTCTTGCGCTTTTCTTTCAAGTAAATAATGTCTCCCGCCTCCAGTGTGTATTCTTTATGGAGGTCGTTGTATTTCACCAGCTTCTTCCAGCTGATGTCAAACTCCTTGCCCAACACCTGGAAGGTGTCTCCGTCGCGCGCCACGACATAAGCTATATCGTTGGCAATGTACACCTGATGCGGATTGGCCAGCCAAGGTTTCTTTTTCAGTTCCTTCTCCCAACTGCGGACATCGCGCTTGCTCATGCCACGGCTGTCGTACTTATACAGTTCATAGTCCTCAATAATGGTTATCAAGCGGTTGGCATACGACGGGTCGGTAGCATAGCCGGCCTTCTTCAAGCCGCGCGCCCAACCCTTATAGTCCGTAATCTTCAGTTTGAAAAGAAAAGCATAACGTGCTCCCCGTTTCAAGAAATCGGAATGGTCTTCATAAGAGTCTTTCGGATTGCGATAAGCGCGGAAACATTCATTGCGGGCATCGTCATCATGCCTCACCGTCCGTCCGCGCCAGTTGCCTCCACACTTGATGCCGAAGTGATTGTTGCTCTTGCGCGCCAGCTCACTGTATCCGGCACCGCTCTCCAACAGCCCTTGGGCCAGCGTGATGCTGGCAGGTATCTTATGACGTTGCATCTGCTCCACGGCAAGGGGAGCATACTGTTTGATATACTCATTGTAGCGGGCATTCCGGCGTTGTGCCTGCACTGTTGTTATGGAAATAAAAAGAAATGCTATGATAGCAGTCAGTCTGAAAATCCGTTTCATGCTTAAAATGTTGAGTTCTGCACAAAAGTCCGTAAAAGAATTGAAATAACCAATCTCTTTTCTATCTTTGTAACATTAATTACAATATAACCCTTTGCCTTATGAAAGAATTAAATATCGAAATCGCCGTCAAGATATACGACTATGAAGAACTGGATGCCGCCGACCGCGAACTGATGGATGCCGCCCGCGAGGCTACCAACCGCAGCTATGCCCCTTACTCCCACTTCTCGGTAGGAGCTGCAGCCAGACTGGCAAACGGTATTGTAGTGACCGGCACCAACCAGGAAAACGCCGCCTATCCTTCCGGGCTGTGTGCAGAACGCACCACCCTATTCTATGCCAACTCCCAACATCCCGACCAGGCAGTGACCACCCTCGCCATTGCCGCACGCAACGAGCACAACGAGTTCCTGGAGTCTCCCATTCCTCCCTGCGGCGCCTGCCGGCAAGTGATGCTCGAAACGGAAAAGCGCTTCAAGCATCCCATGAGGGTGTTGCTATATGGCAAAAAGGGAATCTACGAGCTGAAGAATGTGGGAGAATTACTGCCACTCTCGTTCGATGCTTCGGCCATGAAGTAACAGAACCAATAAAGTACTAACATCGTGTCTGCAGGAAGTTAATTTCTTGCAAACACGATATTAACTTCTTGCCGACACGATATTAATATCACAAAAAACCTTTGTTATTCAGTGGAAATCATTACCTTTGCACCCATTAACCAATTAATTCCACCGATGAGAATATCCGACTAAAGACAGCACATTCCGGTAAACATCACTATCAACATGCTTTTTCAGACTGAACGCTGAGCATCACCTATATAGATGTTTAGCCAATACTGTGTTTGTCTGTACCCTCCCCTTCGAGAATTTCAATTTCGGGGAATGCTTGCATCTCCCCTATCATTCTTACTTCTAAAAACACAGTAGAAACTTATGAGCTTTATCATTAAAGACCTTAGCTATATCCATGCAGATAAGGAAATCTTGTTTTCACACCTCCACTTGAGTATCAACTCCGGAGATAAAATAGCCCTGACCGGAAATAACGGTTGCGGCAAGTCTACCCTCATGCGTATTTTGGTAGGAGACTTGTCTCCAAGTTCGGGAACGGTGCTACGCCCCGAACATCTGTACTACGTGCCCCAGCACTTCGGACAATACGACCGGCAGACAATAGCACAAGCTTTGGGAATCAGCCACAAGCTATCTGCCCTGCATGCCATCCTAAGCGGTGACGCTACCGAAAAGCACTTCAATACGCTCAATGATGACTGGAACGTGGAAGAACGCGCCCAGACTTCTCTCGACAGCTGGGGACTGGACGGTATCCCACTCTCCCGTCCGATGGAAGGACTTAGCGGCGGCGAAAAGACCCGCATCTTCCTGGCAGGCATGGAGTTGCACAACCCAACAGCCATCCTGCTGGACGAACCGACCAACTATCTGGACGCGGATGGACGGGAACGTCTGTATAACTTGATACGACGGACATCGGCTACCGTGCTCGTCATCAGTCACGACCGCACGCTACTGAATCAGTTGCCTGCCATCTGCGAACTCTCCTCCCAGGGATTGACGTATTACAGCGGAAACTACGACTTCTACAAAAAACAGAAGGCCCTGCAACAGAAAGCCCTTACCCAACAACTGGAAGAGAAGCAGAAAGCCCTGCGCCTTGCACGCAAAGTGGCACGCGAAGTAGAAGAACGGAAGTCCAAACAGAATGTGCGGGGAGAAAAAAACTCCATTAAAAAGGGGATTCCCCGCATCATGATGGGAGCACTGAAAAACAATGCGGAAAACAGCAGCAGCAGACTCAGCAGCATTCATACGGAGAAAACGGAAAAATTGCAGGCAGAAATGTCAGGCATCAAAAGTTCACTGCCACAGACAGACAAACTGAAAACAGACTTCAATGCCTCTCATCTGCATGTGGGGAAAGTTCTGGTCAAGGCAAAGGACGTCAACTTTCATTATCCCAGCCTCGCGGCTTCTCCTATGGAGACAACCCGTCCGGAGGCAGTAAAGGAGCTCTGGTCTTCCTCCCTCACCTTCCAGTTGAGAAGCGGCGACCGCCTCAGCTTGAAAGGAAAAAACGGCAGTGGAAAAACAACCCTGCTGAAACTCATCATGGGCGAATTGCACCCCACCGACGGAGTGATGGAGCGTGCCGGCTTCACCTCCGTCTATCTGGACCAAGAATACTCCCTCGTCCGTAATGAGCGCAGCGTACTCCAACAAGCAGAAGCTTTCAACCACCGCCACCTGCCGGAACATGAAGTGAAAACCATCCTCAACCGTTACCTCTTTCCCCGCGACGTGTGGAACAAGCCGTGCGGCAAACTGAGTGGCGGCGAAAAGATGCGCCTCTCCTTCTGCTGCCTGATGATTGCCGACAATACCCCGGATATGTTCATTCTGGACGAACCCACCAACAATCTGGACATCGAGAGTATAGAAATAATAACGGCAACGATACGCGACTACGCCGGCACCGTAATTGCCATCAGCCACGACCGGGAGTTTCTGAAAGACACCGGCATCGAACGGGAGATACTTTTGGAATGAATCAGTAATTTAGGTAACAACAACCGTAATTTGTATACTGCCATTCTCATAAAACCTGCCTATTTTTGCAGCACGTAATCATTTACTAACTAACGAACAACGAATATGAGCAAAAAAGTATTAATCCTCTCCTCCAGTCCCCGCAGGAATGGAAACTCCGACCTCTTGTGCAATGAATTCATGCGCGGTGCCGCAGAGGCCGGACATCAAGTAGAAAAGATTTTCCTGAAAGACAAGCACATCAACTACTGCACGGGATGCAGCGTATGCAGCATGTACGGCAAACCCTGCCCGCAAAAGGACGATGCCGCCGAAGTGGTGGAAAAGATGATTGCCGCCGACGTCATCGTCATGGCAACCCCCGTCTACTTCTACACCATGAGCGCGCAGATGAAGACACTGATTGACCGTTGTTGCGCACGCTACCTTGAAATAAAGGACAAGGAGTTCTACTTCATCATCGCCGCCGCCGAAGAAAGTGTCCCCATGATGGAGCGTACCATCGATGGTTTCCGTGGCTTCCTCGACTGCCTGGAAGAGCCCAAAGAATGCGGCACCATTTATGGCGTGGGTGCCTGGAAGGTGGGCGAGATAAACGACAAGCCTTCCATGCACGAAGCCTACGAGATGGGAAAAAAGGTATAAAGAACGAATACTAATCGCTATACAATACATTTATGCTACGTACCATCAGACTGACCCTTGCCGTCATCTTCTTCGCACTCATCACGCTGTTGTTCCTCGACTTCACGGGAACACTGCATGCCTGGTTCGGATGGATGGCGAAGATACAATTCCTGCCGGCCGTGCTGGCACTGAACATCGGTGTAGTACTGTTTCTTGCAGTGCTGACCTTGGTATTCGGACGCATCTACTGCTCCGTCATCTGCCCGTTGGGAGTATTCCAGGACATTGTTTCCTGGCTCTCCGCCAAACGGAAGAAAAACCGTTTCCGCTACTCGTCCGCACTGAAATGGCTACGCTACGGTGTGCTGGGAGTATTCGTACTTGCCATTATCGGCGGACTGAACTCTTTTGTCGTGCTGCTGGCCCCTTACAGCTCATACGGGCGCATCGTTTCCAGCCTTTTCTCCCCACTCTACCAGTGGGCAAACAACGGACTGGCCTACCTGGCCGAACGTGCTGACAGCTATGCCTTCTATGAAACGGATGTATGGATGAAGAGTCTCCCTACCCTGCTGATTGCCACGGTCACTCTGGTGGTCCTCATCGTGCTGGCATGGCGAGGTGGACGTACCTATTGCAACACCATCTGTCCGGTAGGTACAGTGCTTGGCTTCCTCTCGAAGTATTCCTTGCTGAAACCGGTAATTGACACAAAGAAGTGCAACAGTTGCGGACTTTGTGCCCGCAACTGCAAGGCATCGTGCATCAACATCAAAGCACACGAAATAGATTACAGCCGTTGCGTGGCATGTATGGACTGTATCAACAAGTGCAGGAAAGGTGCCATCACTTACACACGCCGCAAGCCGGCCTCCGCTGCAGTCTCCCAGGAAACCTCCGTGGCACCGGAGCAGGTAAACGACGCCCGCCGCGCATTTCTCTCTACAACTGCCGTGTTTGCTGCTACGGCAGCCCTCAAGGCGCAGGAGAAGAAAGTGGACGGTGGACTGGCTGTCATCGAGGACAAAAAAATCCCCGAGCGCGCCACTCCCATCACTCCTCCGGGCTCACTGAGCGCCCGCCACTTTGCACAACACTGCACAGCCTGCCAGCTCTGCGTATCGGTATGCCCCAACCAAGTGCTCCGTCCTTCTTCGGACTTGACAAAACTGATGCAGCCGGAAATGTCCTACGAACGCGGTTACTGCCGCCCCGAATGCGCCAAGTGTGCGGAGGTGTGTCCTACCGATGCCATCCATCTGACGAGCCTCGCCGAGAAATCGGCCGTCCAAATCGGTCATGCCGTATGGATTAAGGAGAATTGCATCTGCATCACAGACAAGATGGAATGTGGGAACTGTGCCCGCCATTGTCCGGCCGGTGCCATACAGATGGTTCCTTCAGACCCGGAAGACGAAGCCTCCATCAAGATACCGGTAGTCAACGCCGAACGCTGTATCGGATGCGGAGCATGCGAGAACCTTTGTCCGTCGCGTCCGTTCAGTGCCATTTATGTGGAAGGCCATGTGATGCACAGAACTGTCTGAAGCAACTTTATCACCCTAATATCCATTTATAATTTCAGTCCTATCACAATGAAAGAAGACAATAAGAACAAGATAAACCGCCGCGATTTCTTCAAACTCGCCGGTGCAGGAACGCTTGCCTCGGCAGCAGCCCTATACGGCTGTTCGGGCAACAAGAACAACGGGGAAAGCGAATCGGCCGCACTGGGCGAGATACCAACCGGCAAGATGACCTATCGTACCAACCCCAACACGGGCGACCGGGTTTCTCTGCTGGGATACGGATGCATGCGATGGCCCACCCGGAAACGCGCCGATGGGAATGGAGACGAAATAGACCAGGAAGCCGTGAACGACCTGATAGACTATGCCATTGCTCACGGAGTGAACTATTTCGACACCTCTCCCGCCTATGTGCAAGGTCTGTCGGAGCGCGCCACAGGCATTGCCTTAAAACGCCATCCACGGGAGAAATTCTTCCTTGCCACAAAGCTGTCCAACTTCAGTCCCAGCACGCACAGCCGCGAAGAGTCCCTTGCCATGTATCACCGCTCCTTCCGCGACCTGCAAGTGGACTACATCGACTACCTCCTGCTGCACGGCATCGGCATGGGCGGCATGGAAGCCCTCCGTTCCCGCTATCTGGACAACGGCATGCTGGACTTCCTGCTGAAAGAGCGCGAAGTCGGACGCATCCGCAACCTCGGATTCTCCTATCATGGAGACATCGAAGTCTTTGACTACCTGCTCTCCCGCCACGACGAACTGAAATGGGACTTCGTACAAATCCAACTGAACTACGTGGACTGGCGACATGCCAAAGAAGTGAATACCCGCAACACGGATGCCGAATACCTATATGCCGAGCTGGTGAAGCGCAACATTCCCGCCGTTATCATGGAGCCGCTGCTGGGCGGACGCCTATCCCGCCTGAACGACCACTTGATGGCACGTCTGAAACAACGCCGCCCGCAAGAGAGCGTGGCTTCCTGGGCCTTCCGATTTGCAGGTACTTTCCCCGATGTGCTGACCGTACTGAGCGGAATGACGTACATGGAGCATCTGCAAGACAACCTGCGTACCTTCTCCCCGCTTGTTCCATGTACGGAAGAGGAGTTTACCCTACTGGAAGATACCGCCCAGCGAATGCTGCAATACCCCACCGTGCCGTGCAACGACTGCAAATACTGTATGCCGTGCCCCTATGGGCTGGATATTCCAGCCATCCTGCTGCACTACAACCGCTGCATCAACGAGGGCAACGTGCCGCAGAACAGCCAAGACGAGAATTACCGCGAGGCACGCCGCGCCTTCCTGATAGGCTATGACCGCAGTGTTCCCCGTCTCCGCCAAGCCAACCGTTGCACCGGTTGCGGCCAATGCAACCCGCACTGTCCGCAAGGCATCGACATCCCGGCGAAACTGCAGGAAATAGACCGGTTTGTGGAAGCACTGAAGCAGGAAACCCTTTAACGGAGTTATCTTCCACATCCGTTTTCATTTCGAGGATTACCAATCATATACAGATTCTTCTTTTTGTATAACTTTGCAGAAAGAACCATAGATAAACGATGAATAAAAAGATTTTAACGGCTATTTTAATAAGTATTGCCCTGCCAGGGGGCATGCTGTCCGCACCTGCCGACAGCCTCCGGCTGAAAAGCTACAAGCTTGATGAAGTCGTGGTGACCGGGACAAGAAATGAAACAGACATCCGCCACCTGCCAATGACCATCTCCGTAGTGGGCCGCCAGCAACTGGAACAGACCTACCAGCCCTCCATCCTGCCTGCACTGACCGAGCAGGTGCCCGGACTTTTCACCACAAGCCGCGGCATCATGGGCTACGGCGTATCCACGGGAGCCGCAGGAGGCATGAGCCTGCGCGGCATAGGCGCCGGGGTGAATGCCGCCGGAGGACCTACAACCAGCCTGCTGGTGCTGATAGACGGACACCCGCAATACATGGGCTTGATGGGGCATCCCATCGCCGACGCCTACCAGAGCATGATGGCCGAACGGGTGGAAGTGCTGCGCGGTCCCGCCTCCGTCCTCTACGGGTCCAATGCAATGGGCGGGGTTATCAACATCGTCACCCGCAAGATGCAGGAGGACGGGGTGAAAACCAATGCGCAGATAGGATACGGTTCCTACAATACCCTGCAGACGGAAGTCTCCAACCGCGTGAGGAAAGGGCGTTTCAGCAGCGTGGTGACCGGCTCGTACAACCGTACCGACGGACACCGTGACGACATGGAGTTTGAGCAGTATGGCGGCTATGCCAAACTGGGATACGACTTCAGCGACACCTGGAAGCTGTGGGGCGACGTGAACATCACCCGCTTCAACGCCTCCAATCCCGGCGAAGCCGACAATCCGTATATAGACAACGACTCGCGCATCACACGCGGCATGACCTCCTTCGCACTGGAAAATCGTTACGACCGTACTTCCGGCGCCGTGAGCTTCTTCTATAACTGGGGCCGGCACAGGATTAACGACGGCTACCACCCCGGAGAAGAGCCCCAGAAGTCGCACTTCAACTCCAAGGACCGGATGCTGGGCATATCGTGGTATCAAAGCGCCACGCTCTTCACCGGCAACCGCCTGACCGTAGGTTTCGATTACCAGCACTTCGGCGGAGAGTCCTGGAACAAGGTTGTCGCCATCGACGAGGCAAAACCCGGACAGCAGATTGGTGACCGCATCCCCGGCGTGGACAAGCAGATGGATGAATTTGCAGGCTATGTGGATTTCAGGCAGGACATCAACAGTTGGCTTTCACTGGACGCCGGTGTCCGCATAGACCACCATTCGCACGTAGGCACGGAATGGATTCCCCAAGGGGGACTGGCTTTCCATCTGCCGCGGCAGGCAGAACTGAAAGCAATGGTGAGCAAAGGATTCCGTAACCCCACCATCCGGGAGATGTACATGTTCCCTCCACAGAACCCCGATTTGAAAGCGGAGAGCCTGATGAACTATGAACTCTCCTTTACGGGGCAGCTTTTGGGAGGGGCCATGTCCTATGGGGTGAACCTCTACTACATCAACGGGGACAACATCATCATGACGGACCCTGCCCTGCGCAAGAACGTCAACTCCGGCGAGATAGAGAACTGGGGTGTGGAAACCAACCTCGGATACCGCATCAACCGCCACTGGCAGATGAATGCCAATTATAGCTGGCTGCACATGGAGAATCCGGTACTGGCGGCTCCCGAGCACAAACTCTATGCCGGTGCGGACTTTACGCAAGGACGTTGGGGCCTGTCTACCGGTATACAATACGTGAAGGGTCTCCATACCTCGGTCACCCCGGGTAAGGAGAAGCAGGAAAGCTTCGTACTCTGGAACCTGCGTGCCAACTACCGTCTGTGCAGTTTTGCCGACGTCTTCGTCAAGGGTGAAAACCTGCTGGCGCAACGCTATGAAATCAATGCAGGCTTCCCCATGCCGAAAGCCACGGTGATGGGAGGCGTAAATATCAACTTTTAATACATTACAACTACATGGAAACAAAAACAGTTAAACTCTACTCGCTGGATTACAATAATGTGAAGACGTATCTGGCAGCCTCGCTATTCATTCTTGGCAATCTGGCTCTTCCCCAGCTCTTTCATCTCATTCCCCAGGGAGGGATAACCTGGCTGCCAATCTATTTCTTCACGCTGGTGGGCGCTTATAAATTCGGATGGAAAGTGGGGTTGCTGACAGCCGTCCTGTCGCCCGTCCTCAACTCCCTGCTATTCGGAATGCCACTTCCCGCAGCACTTCCCGCCATTCTGTTGAAGTCTGTATTGCTGGCTGTGGCGGCGGGCTGGGCAGCACACCGTTTCCAGTGCATTTCCCTGCCTATCCTGCTGGCAGTAGTTCTTTTCTATCAGGTGGCAGGTACTTTGGGAGAATGGGCTATGGTGGGCAACTTCTTCCGGGCTGCACAAGATTTCCGCATCGGCGTGCCGGGAATGGGATTGCAAGTGGCAGGCGGATATTTACTGCTGAAATATAGCCTTCAATAAGCACACTTTCAGGGCAAACCTTATTTCAGTAATTCCGCAAAGGGGTGTATTCCGCCCGATAAATGCGGTCGAAGAATGGTGCCCACTCATTGTCCGTGATGCCAATCTGCAGACCGTAGAAGTGTGTACCGGCTTCCCGACAGCGACGAATCTCCTCCATAAAGGCAGGTGAAGAGTGAGGGATCTTGAAGTCGCTGACCCAAAGCACATCGGCATTTATATACTCCTTGCCTTCTTTGAGCAGGCGGAACGTGGCTTCCAGCATACGGGTGGCATCTGTATCCCCGCAAGCTGTCTTTGAGAAGAATTCGAGCAGCCTTACCCGCTCTTTCCTTACGTCAATCGGATGAATGGAGACGGAAAAGGCTATCAGAAAGCAGTTCCGCCGTTGACGGTCGGCTATCTCCAGGAGCTTTATCAGCAGGGAGTGGGCAATCTTCTCCGGCTTGCCAGCCATGCTTCCCGAGGTGTCCAGACAGACAATCATCGGACCTTTGGGACGGGCGGGCTTGGTTTCGATACGCCGGGCAGGCTGCATGATTTCCGATTTATAACGGAAGGTCTGAAGCTTGCGAGTAAGGTATTTGTAGACGAACAAATCTTCCAGTTCACTGTCGGCGGAATGGGCAAGCTCAATGGGAAGCAGGGTATTGAGGTCGTTGCCGGTACTGATGCCCAGGATGTCACATTTGGAGGAGTGCTCCATTTTGTAGACGTTTCCCTCAGCAACGCGGATTTGCTCACGTCCTTCGTCGTCTGCCATACGCCCCATCTTGCGGGCCACTTTCACTATCTCGGGGCAAGAGCGCTGGATGCGCACGATTTTCCGTATACGCTCAAAGTCGACAGTATTCCACAAGCCGCTCATCATGCCCCAGGTCTGGAAGAATTCGTCCTTATCCACCCGGTTCTGGCGGATGTACTCGGGGATGTCTTTCAGATTGGAACGGAGCCTGCGCTCGAGGGCATCTTTGCGGAAAGCAATCTCTTTCTCCTTTTCTTCGTGCATCTTCAGTTGGAAGGCGTCTTCCCAGTCGTCCACCATTTTCTCCCAGACTTCATCGTCCGCATATCCTCCTTCTGTACCGAAGTGGCTGCGGTAGAAACGGGAGTCGAAGCCGTACTCCCGGTATTTGTCGGAAATCTGCTGGAGCAAGGCTTGCCAGCCGTCTTTCCGCTTTGCCATGGACCATTCCAGCACGAGCTTCATCCCGGTCCGTTCCGACTGGCTTTTCCGGAGGTGGTACCTCTCCTTCTCCAAGTTCAATTGGATGAACTGAATCATGGTGTCGTAAAAGATACGTGCACAGACCTCATCGCCCAGCACCTGCACCTTGACCATGGAGTCGTTCATCACAGAGAGTAGATAGGCATACAAGGGCTCGGTATCCGTCTCTGCGCACTCTCCGGTGGCAACGAAACGGTCCAGTGCCTGCACATAGAAGGCGGTGTCATATCGGGTGACGGTGGTGTTCATCTTCTTCTTGGTTACTGGAGGATTATTCGTCTCCATATCTCAGTTTGCGCATGTCCACACGCGCCCAGGCTATTTCCTTGCGGACGATGGAGACGTATTGAGCTACGCTCTTTTTGTCTTCTTCGGAGACGAAAAGGTTGTCGGACAAATCTCTTACCAGGCGGTCTATGCTGGTGGCGGCGGCGTCCAGTTCCGTCTCGTAGTCACGGTCGGTGACGGAGAGGTTTCCCAGCCAGAGTTGTTGCTCCTCACCTCGTTGCAGACGCCGCATGGGGAAGCGCACACCGTTGATGTAGAGATGCTTGTCGTCGCGGTAGAGGGTGACGCGTTCGGTGCCTTCCTCTTTCACGGCGCCGGTGTCGGCAAAGGCGCGGATGATGGTACGCTTGGGATTGATGGGGTCGGCATACATTACGCCCAAGGTGGGGGCATCTTTGGCGCTGTACTCCTTCAGATTTTTGTAGTCCACGATAAAGATGTAGGTGTTGCCCGTACCATGTTTCTCCACCTGGTAGTAGAAGTGTTCCGTTATCAGCAGGTCATCGTCCCTACGGTCGCCGGCAAGGCGGGCTTTGTCGAGGGCTTCGCGCACACGGCTGACTTTCAAATCGGATTTCAGCGAGGAGGCGATACCAGCAATCTGTTTTGTGTGGGACACGAATAAGGCACGGATAACGATGTCACGGATGGCAACGCTCTCATCAGGCTCACTCCATAGGCAGTGGTAGACGGGAAGCAGGTCGGTCATGGAGACTTCCGTGCGGCCGTGGACGAAGGCGGAGGTCTTGAGCAGCTTCACGATGTTTTTCCAGCGGCGGTCGCTGACGTAGACATTGCGGCGCAGGTCGGAGTCTTGCATCTCTACGCTTGTCAGTCCGTGGCGAATGGCTGTGATGCAGGAAAGAACATCGAGAGGCAAGGTTACGCGGCGTATCTCAGCTTGCCATTCGGCATACTCGCGGTCGGAGATTTGCCATTCGCAGGCAGTCGTTTCCGGATGGTCGGCAGAATCGTCCAGCAGCATTTTGTAGAAAGACTCTTCCTGCTTGACGCAGGTGCAGAGAATGCGGATAAGGAAGCGGTCCCATAGGGCTTCCAGTCCCTCGCCTTGAGCGGGCAGTTCGTTACTGGCAGCTACGAGCAGTTTGAGGGGGAGATGCAGTTCCTTGTCGCCGTTGCGGAAAAGTTTCTCGTTGATGACGGTCAGCAGAGTGTTCTGTATGGCAGGGCCTGCTTTCCATATTTCGTCCAGAAACACGACATCGGCTGTGGGCAGATAGCCGTCGATGGCACGTTCATACTTGTCGGATTCTTTCAGTCGGCTAATGCTGACAGGACCGAAAATCTCGTCGGGCGTAGAGAAGCGGGACATCAGGTATTCAAAGGCACGGGCATCTGTAAAAGCCGACTTTAGCCGCCTGGCTACCATTGACTTGGCTACTCCCGGAGGTCCCAGGAGCAGAATGCTCTCGCCTGCCAGAGCTGCCAGCAGGGAGAGGTTTATTTCAGTTTCTTTTTCGTATACTCCCCGGTTCATTTCGGAAAGGAGGAGACGAATGCGTTGGGTTATTTCCACAATATGATTTATTTATAGTCAGTACTCATGTATAAAGAAAAGTGTGTAAAGATACAAAATAGTAGGGAAATCAGAGAGAGTCTTATTAAGATTCACTATCTTTGGAAAACAAATACACACAGACACGCACACACGTTGTGATTTGCTTTCATTTCCTATATCTATTACCATTTCTACCTGGAGACAAATTGTCCCCAGGTAAGTGACCAGTCCTTCATCGGGTCAGTCCCTATTATTGGGGATTTAACAATCCCCCCTCTTTTGCCGAAAACTAAAACTTTCCTCCCCAAACACTACCCTTCGTATCACAATATTTTATACCTTTGTTCACTAAGAAATAATCGTCCCATACCCATTTCTGTTTCGTCCGACAGCTGTCGGACGATAATTAAACAACTGTTGGACGATAATGCAACAGTTGTCGGACGATTAGTTTTTAGGAAGAAGAAAATTAATCCGCTTAGCGACAAAAATAATTCCCCGAAGCGACGAGAACTGTTTATCGCTATAAACAAAAATAAATATCTTATGAGCGCGTATTACGACCTTTACGAAACGCCTTCGCCCGACGGGAAAGAAGACAAGAAATCACTCCATGCACGTATCTGCCCGAAAAGGACTTATACCCAAAAGGAGTTTGTGGAACATATCGCAACTTTCCAACATCTGCCCAAGAATGTGATAGGGGCAGCATTGGATGCCTGCATTGACGAGTTGTGCGACCTCCTTGCCAACGGAAACATCGTGGAGCTGGGAGAACTCGGATTCTTCAGCACTTCACTGAAATGTTTGCGCGAGACCGACGACGAGAAAAAGAAAATCCGCTCCGAATCCGTCCAATTCCAAAACGTACACCTGCGCATCAGCAGCACGTTCCGCAACAACATCAAGAAGAAAATGACGTTGGAACGTGTACACTCCACTACCAAGAAATCGAAAAAAGTAGTAGAGACCACCGAAGAAACAAGAAAAGCCGAACTGGAACTGTTCCTCAAGCAGAATGTATGTATCAACAAGAACGAATACATCCAGCTAAGCGGACTAACCAGACATGCCGCCATAGACGAACTGAACAACTTCATCCGGCAAGGGTTCCTGCGCCGCCGCGGAATGGGAAGGTCAACGGTCTATGTGCGACAAGAAAAAGACACAGCAAACGAAATTTAGGGGGGCAAGCACAGAGACACAGAGACATAGAAATTAATTTGAAAAGAATCTCTGTGCCTTTGTATTTTCGTGTTCATCCCCCCCAAAATAATAAAACAACAAACAATGGAAAAATCAACAGAACCCCAACCCTCCACGCAGTGGTTCGTCTTCTTCAAAGACCAACTGCTGCTGAAAAAAGGATATACAGACAAAGGAGAAATAAAATACAGCGTACCCGTCAGTATAGAGCCTCCTCTGACACCGGAAGCCGGAAGTAATATACACGAAGTGTTCCCCCCCAACGGCAAGCAAGTACGTGCATTCGCCTTGGAACAGCCCGTGGCCGAAACCGACGAATGGGTCATGATAGGCCTGCGCGCATCGTACGACTACATCTCGCCGGACGAGTACCGTTCTGCAGGAAAGGCCTTCCAGATACTCTATTGGGACGAGCACAGCCACTTCTGCCCCGTGTGTGGTACCGCCATGGAGCACCAGACCCCCATCATGAAGAAGTGTCCCAACTGCGGCAATGAGATGTACCCTCCCGTTTCCACCGCCATCATCGTACTGATACGCAAAGGAGACGAAATCCTGCTGGTGCATGCCCGGAACTTCCGAGGAACCTTCTACGGACTGGTGGCAGGCTTCCTCGAAGCCGGCGAGACACTGGAAGAATGTGTGGAACGGGAAGTTTTTGAGGAAACGGGGCTGAAGGTAAAGAACATCACCTACTTCAGCAACCAGCCCTGGCCCTACCCCAGCGGATTGATGGTGGGTTTCATTGCCGACTACGAAAGCGGGGAGATAAAACTGCAGGAAGATGAGCTGACCGCTGCCGCCTTCTATTCCAAAGACAACCTGCCCGAAATTCCACGAAAACTGAGTATCGCAAGAAGGCTGATAGACTGGTGGATGGAGAACAATTAAAAATTAAAGAATTAAAAAGAGGGGGGGAAGAAATTTTAAAAAGCAGATTGCGGAAAACACACACTCACAAACGAACAACTACGAATGAAACGACTCTCATTCACATCAACCAATCGGTGTGTAACCGCAATCTGCCTATACTTAACTTCCCTGCAAACGTTTTGTTCATCAACCATCGGGTTTAAGTCTTTATTTAAGTTTTCTTTCAACACAGAAGCAAAAGGAAGAGGCGCAGCCCTCACGGGTTACGCCTCTCCGAACACTATATACACATTTTTTCCTCTTTCCTATCAAATGCCGAGTGACTTGCGCACTGCCTCCACTTTCTTCTCAGCTTCGGCATCGGCGCTGGTATAGCATTTCGGACAACCCATCTCGCCCTTCACCTCGATATAGAACTTTATCTTCGGTTCCGTACCGGAAGGACGGACAGAAATCTTCGTGCCGTCTACAGTGAAATATTGAAGTACATTGGAAGTCTCGGGCATATCCAGCTTGCTTACGTTGCCCTGGACATCAGTAAGTTCCAGCGTCTTGTAATCCTTAATCAGACTGACAGCCGAACCGCCGATTTCCTTCGGAGGATTGGCACGGAAGTTATCCATCATCGCCTTGATTTCCTCGGCACCGCTCTTACCCGGTTTCACCACATTCACGGTGGTTTCCTTTGAGAATCCATATTCTACATAGATTTCCATCAATACGTCATAGAGCGTCTTACCCTGGTCTTTGGCCCAAGCACAGATTTCGGCCAGCAAGGAGCAGGCAGAAACCGCATCTTTATCACGGACAAAGTCTTCGGCCAGGAAGCCATAGCTTTCTTCACCACCACCGATATACTGCTGCTTGCCTTCGCTCAGACGGATTTCGCGAGCAATCCACTTGAAGCCGGTGTAGCAGTCGCGCATTTCAATCTTGTTCTTGTCTGCCACAGCCTTGATGAGTTCAGTGGTCACGATGGTCTTCACGATGAAGTCGTTTGGCTGCATCTTGCCCATTGCAATACGGTTCTTGATGATGTAGTACAAGAAAATGAGACAAGTCTGGTTACCATTAATAAGCACCCACTCGCCCTTATCGTCCTTGCAGGCCATACCGACACGGTCGGCATCCGGGTCACTTGCCATCACGATGTCAGCGTCAATCTTCTTGGCCAGCGCAATGGCCATGGAAAGGGCTTCGGCATTTTCGGGATTCGGAGAAACCACCGTCGGGAAATTGCCGTCCTTCACCATCTGTTCGGGCACGCAGTTGATATTCTCAAATCCCCACTCCTTCAATGAGTCCGGAATGAGCACGCGGCCTGCGCCATGAAGCGGAGTATACACAATGCTGAGGTCTTTCTGGCGACGGATGACTTCGGGGTCGATGGAGATGGAGTGAACCATGTCCAGATAAACCTTATCCACTTCCTTGCCGATAATCTGAATCAAGTCCTTGTTGCCGTTGAACTTGATGTCGGCCACCGTCACCTTATTCACCTCGTCTATGATGGCTGTATCGTGCGGAGCGAGCACCTGCGCACCGTCATCCCAATAAGCCTTGTAGCCGTTGTATTCTCTGGGGTTGTGGCTGGCTGTAATGTTGATACCGCTCTGGCAGCCGAAGTGGCGAATGGCAAATGAAACTTCGGGCGTAGGACGAAGGTCATCAAAAAGATATACCTTGATGCCGTTTGCAGAGAAGATGTCGGCAGAAATCTTTGCGAACTTGTCGCTATTGTTGCGGCAGTCGTGCCCCACAACAACGGAAATATCCTTCTTTCCGGCAAAACATTTGTTCAGATAGTTGGACAAGCCCTGTGTTGCGGCACCTACGGTGTAGATGTTCATGCGGTTTGTACCGGCACCCATGATGCCGCGCAGACCGCCCGTTCCAAATTCCAGGTCTTTGTAAAAACTGTCTATCAATTCGGTTTTATCTGGATTTTCCAACATGCGTTTCACTTCTGCCTGAGTTTCGGCATCATATGCCGGGGTAAGCCATTTTTCGGCTTTCTCAGTCACCTGCTTAATCAGTTCCTGATTTTCCATAAGACTGTTATTGTTTTAAGGGTTAATATAAACTTTTTTGTAAGACACAAATGTAGAAGAATAAGTTCAAATATCCTAATTTTATTCAGGCATTTTATATCTGTCTCCCGTCTGCTTAACATACTCTTCAAGGAACTCCTTCGGGTATCCCGGGCGGATTACGCCTGCCGGCTGGCCGATGGAATTACGTTCGAATTGACCGTTTTTCATACGTTTGACAACGCCGTCATTATACTTTACGACAAGAAACTCGCCAAGACGTTTCCAAGTATCGAAAGTGCTTTGGGCAGTCATGTTCGTATAGTTGGTAAGAAATGCCTTTGCTTTGGCAGGATCTTTTTCCAGCAGTTTGGCAGCAGCAGCCTCAACGCCTTCCTGCGCTTCGTTGAAGGTTGTCTCCAACTCTGTCTGAGTGGCACGCACGTCGCCCATCATCAAGTCATAACGGGGATAAACCATATTGGCCACCCAGTTGAAAATCCAGAAAGCGGAGTTCCAGGAGAAAGTGATGTAATCGGCGCCGTCCACACGGGTGTAGCATACGGGAACCTTGTCCGTACAGCAGTATACGGGCGTAAATACCGTCATGTTGGCATCATCTGTGCCGAACCACAATACTCCACCGATAGGATCGGGCAACTCGGAGCGCATCTGTGCCACGAATACGAAACCGCTCTGCTGGGTGGAGATGGGACGTTCATTGAAGTATTCCTGGTCACCCACCTTGAAAGAGAGTGGAGAAAGGCGGTACGGGGTATGATACGGGCCTGCGCCGAAATCTTTGCTGATGTCGAGAGGAGTACCTTCATAATGGTCGCGCATGGCGTTCTTCACATCCTGCACGGAAACCTTGCGGTTGGGCTTCACAAACAGAGGCATCGGAGTGTCCGTCTCACCCAATATATAAGGCAGGAACTCGTTGCCGCGGTCGGTAAACATATTGAAATAGCTCCATACGCGTGCCTCGCAATAGCGACGGGCACCGAAATCGAGCGGAGCATAGGCATCGGCAAAGCTGAAATCCTTGTTCACACCGTCAAAATAGCCCTTCTCGCGTGCAAAGGAGATGACATCGGGGGAGTACATACAGTTCTCCTTGTCGTTCATGTTGAACTGATGAATGCGGCTCTGGTTGGCATGAGCGGAGATACAATCATCGGGCACGCGGACAGCTACCCATACGGCACCGCGCACACCGGGTCCCTTGCCAATCATCTCCATAATCCATATTTCGTTGGGGTCGGCGATGGTGAAGGACTCGCCACTGCTGTAATAGCCATATTCCTGCACCAGTTCCGTCATCACTTTGATGGCCTCGCGGGCGGTGCGTGAGCGTTGCAGACCGAGGTAAATCAGGCTGCCGTAGTCGATGATGCCGGTGGTATCCACCAGCTCGGGACGTCCGCCGAATGTCGTCTCACCGATAGTGAGCTGGAACTCATTCATGTTGCCAATGACATTGTACGTCTGACGCGCCTGCTCTATCTGCCCAAGGTATTTGCCGGTGTCCCACTCGTGTATGTCAATCAGCGTACCTTTCTTGTGCATACCAGCAGGATAATGATACAACTCGCCGAACAAACCATAAGAATCGGCAGAATAGGAAACAATGGTAGAACCGTCCGCGGAGGCGTTCTTGCCTACGATAAGATTGGTGCAGGCCAGCGCATTCGCCACGGCTGCCACAACAAACAAGACGGAAAGAGTCAGTCTTTTACTTTTCATACTTCTAAATTATAATGTTACTAAATATTTCAGTCTTTACCATACAAAATCAAACTGTTCGGTAGTACGGTTGCCACAGCCATCCGTCACCGTCATCTCCACCACATGCTTGCCGCCTTTCTCCACATATTTCGGGTCGAGCTCGCACACCAGGTTACCACTGATGGAATTGGGCTTTCCAAACAAGGCATACTTCCCGTCAATCGTACCCCGATAGGTATTGATGCCGGTTTCCTTGTCCTTGGCCTTGAAGATGATTTTTCCCGTACGTCCCCATTGGGCTTGGTTCACGGGAGTTATCACCGGCGGAACCGTATCCACCGCCACGGTATAAGTCCCCAAATCCCGTATACGCACTTTCATGACACCATCCTCATACTTACCGCCGATACGGTATTTTCCACCGCGCGCCGTTACGCCCGCCACATAATATTTGGTCACATCCTCTACCGGACGCCGGCGCAAGCCGATACGCAAATCGCAGGCATTGTGCATAGGAATACGGGTATCGTTCAATTGATAGGTGAAAGCTATGTCGCCGCTATCAGCCCGCACGGAATAGTTCAGCAAGACATCATCGTAGAGCATTCCTTTCGGGATGACCAATTCCAGCCCCGGTTCCTGCAGATAGTTCACCTTGTCCCATTTGAGGGCATATTTCTCACGACATTCCACCGGAGCAATTATCGTCTTCTGTCCCTGGACTGTAAAGCGGACTTTAGAGGTATTTCCCAGCGCATCGCTCAGTGTATAGACAAATCGGTAAGGGCGTTCTTCGTTGATTTCCACCAGTCCGCGATTGCCGTTGGATGCCTGCAGCATGCGAAGGCGGTTGCCCGGCTCTATAAAAGACTTCATGTACTGACCGTGTGTCCACGAATTGATATAGCGGTTCTCCTCATAGGCAAAGCGGTCTACCGTACTGCGGAAGACTTCCTCACCGTCCACTTCGAGAATCACCGTCTTCACGCCATATTTATTCTGCACTCCGTCCATATAGTCGTAGGCACGGATGCCTGCACCAATCAGTCCCCAGGCGGTAATGGGTTTCGTTGGATGTGCCGGAAAAGCCCGTCGCGTCTGCTTGCCCTCCACCACTCCTTTTCCCGGCTGTGGAAACAGCATGATACCTTCGGCACGCGGGGCAGTCTTGTCTTTCACCTTGTTCATGAAGAAAGGCAGCGGGTCGATATATTCGTCCGTAGCCGTCTCTATCATATCCAGATGCAGGTGCGGACCGAAAGAGTATCCGGTGTTTCCGCTCAAAGCTATTATCTGACCGGCCTTCACGGGATATTCATCGGGTTCGGGAGTAATTTCCACCTCCCAACTTTCTTTCTCGTACTGCAAGTCTTCAACCCGGCGGGCCACATCGCCCACAAAGGCACTCAAATGGCGGTTTATCGTCGAATAACCATTGTCATAAGCCACATCGAGCACATAGCCCGAACCGTGGGTAACGCGGATACGCGAAATATATCCGTCGGCCAGAGCGCGTACCGGCTTGCCTATGGTTCCACCGGTCTTGAAATCCAGTCCGCCATGAAAATGGTTGGCACGTATCTCGCCGAAGTTACCGGAGAAAGTGATGGGAAAATCAAAAGGCGGGATGAAGGAGGGCTTGTCTGTATCGGTTTCTTGGGCATAGCCGCTTTGCACACTACCAATAAAGAACAAAAGAGAGAAAAATATAGAATATTTCATATTTTGTACAGTCAATATTATTTTAAATGCATGCAAATATAAAAAGAATAGTTCTCTCTACCTACAGAAAGCTACAATTATCATTGATTAAAACATGCATAAAAATTCTGTTGAAGAACATAGATGCACCGATAACACCCAAGCCGGGAAATCGCTATATTGCGCCATGTTTAACCCCCCAATTAAAACTTTAAGGTTATGATTATCGGAGTACCTAAAGAAATCAAGAACAACGAGAACCGCGTGGGAATGACCCCTGCCGGAGTAGCCGAATTGGTGAAAAAAGGTCATACGGTGTATGTGCAAGCCACAGCAGGCGTAAACAGCGGTTTCTCCGACGATGACTACATCGCCGTAGGTGCAAAGACTTTACCGACCATTGAAGACACGTATGCCGCAGCCGACATGATTGTCAAGGTAAAGGAACCTATTGCACCAGAGTACAAACTGATTAAAAAGGGACAAGTGGTATTCACCTATTTCCACTTTGCAGCCGATAAATTACTGACCGAAGCCATGATTGAAAGCGGTGCCGTCTGCATCGCCTACGAAACCGTGGAAAAAGAAGACCACTCACTTCCGCTACTTACTCCTATGAGCGAGGTGGCAGGACGTATGGCTACCCAAGTAGGAGCCCGCTTCCTTGAAAAGCCACAAGGCGGCAAGGGAAAACTGATGGGTGGCGTGACAGGCGTACGTCCCGCACGCGTACTTGTCCTCGGAGGCGGTATCGTGGGCACCAATGCCGCACAGATAGCTGCCGGAATGGGTGCCGAGGTGCTGATTACAGACATCAACCTCCCTCGCCTGCGTTACCTGAGCGAAGTGATGCCGAAAAACGTAAAGACACTCTATTCTTCCACCCATAACATCAAGATGGAATTGCCGAACATCGACATGGTAGTAGGTTCCGTCCTCATCCCCGGTGACAAGGCCCCGCATCTCATCACCCGCGAAATGCTGAAGATGATGAAACCCGGCACCGTACTCGTGGACGTAGCCATCGACCAGGGCGGTTGTTTCGAGACCTCCCATCCCACTACGCACAGCGATCCTACCTACATTGTGGATGGAATTGTGCACTACGCCGTTGCCAATATCCCCGGCGCCGTACCCTTCACCTCCACCATGGCACTGACAAATGCCACCCTGCCCTACACCGTTGCCCTGGCATGCAAGGGCTGGAGACAAGCCTGCAAGGACGATCCGGCTCTGGCGTTGGGATTGAACGTAGTGGAAGGCAAGGTAACATACAGAGCTGTAGCCGATGTCTTCGGGCTGAAATATGAGGCGATTGAGTTATAAGTTATAAGTGATGAGTGATTTGTTGGTATTTTCCTTTCAGCATGGTAGCGCAGCACAATTACCAACAAATCACTCATCACTCATAACTCCCCCCCAACAAAGAATCCTTCTTCCTCGCATACTCCCACCACATAGCGAGCAGTGTGATGCAGAGGTTGAAAATAAACGGAAATTCCTTGGAATTAGTGTGGAACAAGGTCTGAAAGAAGTCTGTAATGAACGGGGACAATAGAATCGCCAGATAATTCATTACCATTACAAAGGCCAGTGCCAAAGTTGTTTTTTCCGGTATAGCCGTATCTACTGTCTCGTCATAAATCAGCGGTTGAATGACACCATATCCCAAACCAACCAACATACATCCCGGTATTATCAGCCATTCTTTAGGCGAAATCCATATCAAAAGCAAACCCGCTGCAATGGACAAAAGGCTGTAAAACTTTGTGTGTTTCCCCATCCACTTCACGATATGCCCCAGGAAGAAACCCGGAGCCATAATGGCAAGGAAGAATAAGGAGATCATCAATCCGGAATTTCCGCTGGAGAAGTGATGGGCCTCCATCAAAAAAGGCAAGTCAAAAGTAACCGCCAGCACTACATACGTAGTGACGCCATAAAACAGCATCAACTGTAGCAGATGGCGGACATGGATGCCGTATTTACCGGGAATCGCACGCTTGGATTCCTCCGGAACAACGGTAGCCGTATCTTCTGTTTTCTGCGGCTGACCGGTATCTCCCTTCAAATACCCGACAAGCAGCAGAGAAACCAACGGAAGCAGATATACCACGAAAGGCAAGTGCCAGTTTACCTCTGCCAGATACCCAGTCACCGCCGTTGCCACAACCAGCGTCACATTGGTGATGGCAGAACTGTAACCAAACTGCTTTACCCTATACTCCCCCGTGAAATAACGTGAAACCAAACCGGTAGACAACGGGATTATCAGTCCCGAGCCAATGCCGAGCAAAGCACTGACCACCATCAACTGCCACATTTTGTCCGAAAAAAGATAAAGTACCCCACTGGCGGCAAACATCCAAAGCCCCGCTTTCAGCAGACGCACAAAGTCACGTTTCTCGGCCAGCTTGCCCGCCAACAGCACAAAAGGAATTATCAGCAGCGAAGGCAGGGAGGTAAGCATCTGTATATCCAGTTCCGTGGCATGTGGAAAAATGGTAGTAAGTTGTCCCAAAATAGGTGATACGGCCAATCCCGGCAAGGAAGTCAATGCAGAGACTGACCAAATGCCGACAAGCGTGATAAGGGGGATTGTACCCCTTCCGGTATTGATTTTCATATAGTAGTATATTAATTAAATGAATAATGTGGGAACAACAAACCTACCTTCAGAATGTTCGTTTTTTAAGATTTTACTACGCTGCCCTTTAATAAACGCCAAATAATGCAAAACCCCGGAACTTTCATCCGCAAACCCCGTTGTTGTGGGAAATTCGACGGGGAAAAGCCCCGCCGCCTAAACCTTTAAAAAACTTATTAATATGGAAGATTTGAATTTCAGAAAAGGAGATGCAAAAACTGAAGTATTCGGTTCAAACCGTATGTTACAACCCTCACCCGTAGAAAAGATTCCCGACGGACCTACTACCCCGGAAATCGCCTATCAGATGGTGAAAGACGAGACCTTCGCCCAAACGCAGCCTCGCTTGAATCTGGCTACATTCGTCACTACCTATATGGACGAATATGCAACCAAGCTGATGAACGAAGCCATCAACATCAACTACATTGACGAGACCGAATATCCGCGCATCGCCGTAATGAACGGTAAATGTATCAACATCGTGGCCAACCTCTGGAACTCTCCTGAAAAAGAAACCTGGAAAACCGGCGCACTTGCCATCGGTTCCTCGGAGGCATGTATGCTGGGTGGTGTGGCAGCCTGGTTGCGCTGGCGCAAGAAACGTCAGGCACAAGGCAAACCGTTCGACAAACCCAACTTCGTTATTTCAACCGGTTTCCAGGTGGTATGGGAAAAATTCGCCCAATTGTGGCAGATTGAAATGCGTGAAGTGCCTTTGACACTGGACAAGACCACGCTCGACCCCGAAGAAGCCTTGAAGATGTGTGATGAGAACACCATCTGTATCGTGCCTATCCAAGGCGTTACATGGACAGGACTGAACGATGACGTCGAAGCCCTCGACAAAGCCCTCGATGCCTACAATGCGAAGACCGGCTACGACATTCCTATCCACGTAGATGCCGCCAGCGGCGGTTTCATCCTCCCGTTCCTCTATCCCGAAAAGAAATGGGACTTCCGTCTGAAGTGGGTACTCTCCATCAGCGTCAGCGGACACAAATTCGGTCTGGTTTATCCGGGTCTGGGCTGGGTTTGCTGGAAAGGCAAGGAATATCTGCCCGAAGAAATGTCATTCAGCGTAAACTACCTCGGTGCCAACATTACTCAGGTAGGCCTGAACTTCTCCCGTCCTGCCGCACAGATTCTGGGTCAATATTACCAGTTCATCCGTTTGGGATTCCAGGGTTACAAGGAAGTACAGTACAACTCTCTGACCATCGCCAAGTATATCCATGACGAAATCGGCAAGATGGCTCCGTTCGTAAACTATTCCGACGAGGTTGTGAACCCGCTGTTTATCTGGTATTTGAAACCGGAATATGCAAGAGCTGCCAAATGGACTCTGTATGACCTGCAGGACAAGCTGTCACAACACGGTTGGATGGTACCCGCCTATACACTGCCTTCAAAGCTGGAAGACTACGTCGTAATGCGCGTCGTTGTTCGCCAAGGATTCAGCCGCGACATGGCAGACATGCTGCTGGGTGACATCAAGAATGCCATCACGGAGCTGGAGAAACTGGATTACCCGACTCCTACCCGTATGGCACAGGAAAAGAACCTGCCGGTGGAAACCAAAATATTCAACCACGGATGCCGTACTCATAAAAAATAAATTAATTTACGATTAAACGATTTACGATGTACGATTAGAGTTTCTCTTGATACGGACTACGTTTAAAGGAGTAATTTCAATCGTAAATCGTACATCGTCTAATCGTACATCACAACGTGTTTATGGAAAAGAAAATATCAATTTCACAAATAAAGGAGGTTGCCCAAGAAGCCTACAATGAGGTGAAGGGCAGCACAGGAGGCAAGAATGCGGATTATATTCCCTACCTTGCCAACATAGACTCCAAACTATTCGGACTCAGCATCTGCCTGATGAACGGGCAGACCATCAATATAGGTGACACAGACTATCGTTTCGGTATAGAGTCCGTCTCGAAGGTACACACGGCCATCCTTATCCTGCGCCAATACGGTGCACAGAAAGTGCTGGACATGATAGGTGCCGATGCCACGGGACTACCATTCAACTCCATCATCGCCATTTTGCTGGAAAACGACCACCCTTCCACTCCATTGGTAAATGCCGGTGCCATTTCCGCTTGTTCCATGGTGCAGCCAGTGGGAAACTCCGACAAAAAATGGGATGCCATTGTACAGAATGTCACTGAGCTGTGCGGCTCTGCCCCACAACTCATCGACGAACTGTACAAATCGGAAACGGCTACCAACTTCAACAACCGCTCCATTGCCTGGCTGCTGAAAAACTACAACCGCATCTACGATAATCCGGACATGGCTCTCGACCTCTATACTCGCCAGTGTTCTCTCGGCATCACGGCCCAGCAACTGGGCATTGCCGCAGGAACCATCGCCAATAACGGTGTGAACCCCGTCACCAAACAAACGGTGTTCGAAGCCAGCTTGGCACCGAAAATCACGTCGATGATTTCTACCGTAGGCTTCTACGAGCATTCGGGCGACTGGATGTACACCGCCGGCATACCGGCCAAAAGCGGTGTAGGCGGTGGTGTAATGGCCGTATTGCCCGGTGTCATGGGAGTATCGGCCTTCGCTCCTCCCCTAGACGAAGCGGGAAACTCCGTAAAGGCCCAATCGGCAATCAAGTTCATCATGAACAAGCTCGGCCTGGGTGTGTTCAACGGTGATAACGTAACGATTACAGAATAAGTTTCTCTTTTTAGTTATGAGTTATAGGTTATGAGTTATTTGTTGGTAGGCACCGTAATCAGCAAATGACTTATAACTCATAACTTATGACTTTATAATGGACTTCATCATGAAAATGGCTCTATCAGAATTTGTATTGCGGGAAAAAGGTATCTATGGCATACTGCATGTCATTATATTGATACTGTCGCTATTTTTAGTTATCAGCATCTCTGTCGACACGTTCAAGGGGATCCCCTTTTACGAACAGTCGGTCTACATGAAAGTACAGTTGTGGATATGCGCCCTGTTCCTGGCAGATTTTGTATTGGAATGGTTCCTGGCAGAGAAGAAGGGTCACTACGTGGCCACGCATTTCATTTTCCTGCTGGTAGCTATACCCTATCAAAACATCATTGCCTATATGGGATGGACTTTCTCACCCGAGATAACCTATATGCTGCGTTTCATCCCATTGGTGCGGGGTGGTTACGCCATGGCTATCGTGGTGGGTTGGCTGACGTACAACCGCGCATCGGGACTGTTCGTTTCCTACCTTACCATGTTGCTGGCCACTGTCTATTTTTCCAGTCTGGCCTTTTATGTCATGGAGCATGGTCCCAATCCTTTAGTCAAAGGATATGGAGACGCCTTATGGTGGGCATTTATGGATGTGACGACGGTGGGTTCCAATATCATAGCAGTCACTCCCACCGGACGGGTACTGTCCGTACTGCTGGCTGCGCTGGGCATGATGATGTTCCCTATCTTTACAGTGTATGTAACGAGCCTGGTCGAACGGCGCAATAAGGAAAAAGAAGAGTTCTACAAGAAAGTTGCACAGAAGCCCGCGCCCAAAGCCGACGCTTCCTGAATAGTTAAAACCTGAACTTTCACTTATCCGTTGGGAACAACTCTCCCCAAGTGTTGTTATAGACGCTGATTTTGAATATATTTTTCATCTAAAACCTTAACTTATGGCAAATATTAAACAAACAGTGAAGCTGGGTGTATTTACCCTGGCAATCATGAATGTGACGGCAGTAGTATCCCTACGTGGACTTCCTGCCGAGGCCGTGTACGGAATGAGTTCGGCCTTCTACTACTTATTTGCAGCCATTGTTTTTCTGATTCCGACGTCACTTGTCGCCGCGGAACTGGCTGCCATGTTTCAAGACAAGCAAGGCGGTGTGTTCCGCTGGGTGGGCGAAGCCTACGGAAAAAAACTGGGCTTCCTTGCCATCTGGGTACAATGGATTGAAAGTACAATCTGGTATCCTACCGTATTGACATTCGGTGCCGTATCCATTGCTTTCATCGGCATGAACGACGTACACGACATGTCACTGGCCAACAACAAGTATTACTCGCTCGTCGTTGTCCTCATCATCTACTGGCTGGCTACGTTCATCTCCATGAAGGGCATGAGCTGGGTAGGTAAAGTGGCAAAGGTCGGCGGCCTGGTCGGGACTATTATCCCTGCCGCACTGCTGATTATCCTGGGTATTATCTACCTTGCCACCGGCGGACACTCCAACCTGGATTTCCACAGCAGCTTCTTCCCCGACTTGACGAACTTCGACAACGTGGTGCTTGCTGCCAGTATCTTCCTCTTCTATGCCGGTATGGAAATGGGCGGTATCCACGTAAAAGACGTGAACAATCCCTCCAAGAATTATCCGAAGGCAGTGTTCATCGGTGCAGCCATTACGGTTATCATCTTCGTACTCGGAACTTTCTCACTGGGTATCATCATCCCGGCCAAAGACATCAGTCTGACACAGAGTCTGCTTGTAGGCTTCGATAACTATTTCCATTACATCCGTGCCTCCTGGCTGTCACCCATCATTGCCATTGCTCTGGCATTCGGGGTGCTGGCAGGTGTATTGACATGGGTTGCCGGTCCGTCCAAAGGTATCTTTGCCGTAGGAAAAGCAGGCTACATGCCTCCGTTCTTCCAAAAGACAAACAAACTGGGCGTACAGAAGAATATCCTTTATGTACAAGGCGGTGCAGTAACCGTACTGAGCCTTCTGTTCGTAGTCATGCCTTCCGTACAGAGTTTCTACCAGATTCTATCACAGCTGACTGTAGTCCTCTATCTTATCATGTATATGCTGATGTTCTCCGGAGCCATCGTGCTGCGTTATAAGATGAAGAAGCTGAACCGTCCGTTCCGTATCGGCAAGAATGGCAACGGATTGATGTGGCTCATCGGTGGTCTTGGTTTCTGCGGGTCATTGCTGGCATTCGTATTGAGCTTTATCCCACCCAGCCAGATTTCAACAGGCAGCAACACTGTATGGTTCTCCGTGCTCATCATCGGTGCGCTGATTGTAGTCATTGCCCCATTCATTATTTATGCTTCCAAGAAACCGTCCTGGGTTGACCCGAACAGTAGCTTTGAACCGTTCCATTGGGAAGAGCAACCTGCTGTGCAGACAGCCGGTAAAAGTGCAACAAATATGGCTACCGGTAGCGCCACTGCCAGCAGCAATGGCACAAGTAATTCCGCCACAAGTGGAAATACGGCAAAAGACACAACCAATATCCCCAAAGGATAAAAGGTTATAAGTTGAAACTAAAAAAGGAATATCCCCGAAATCACCGGGAATATTCCTTTTTTATTGTTATATGATACCAGAAGAGGGAATATTCAGAAATCCAATTCCTGCATTCTCTCCCACGCCCTTCTGCTCTCCTCCACCAACTCTTGCATGACCGACGCCACAGACTGCACTCCCTTTCCATGCAGCAAGGCAGATACCTGCCCTATTTCCAGTTCCCCTTCTTCCAAGTCACCTTCAAAAATACCACGTTTGGCACGGCCACGCCCTAAAAGGATACGAAGTTCTTCCTCTGAAGCTCCCACAGCCTCAGCAGCCTCTACGGCGCTGCGAAAGTTATTGCGCACCAGACGCACCGGAGCCAATTTCTTCAAAAGCAGACGGGTATCCCCTTCTTCCAAATGCAAGCAGTAATCCTTAAATACCTCGTTTGCAGAACTCTCTGCCGTCAAGGCAAAGCGTGTACCAATCTGCACACCTTCCGCACCCAGCACCCGGGCAGCCAGCATGGCCTCACCCGTTGCAATGCCACCGGCGGCAATCAGCGGAAGTGTAGTAACTGCACGTACAGCTGGTATCAGGCACAGGGTGGTAGTCTCCTCCCTCCCATTGTGCCCACCGGCTTCGAAGCCTTCGGCAACTACTGCATCAACACCCGCCTCTTCTGCCTTCACGGCAAAACGCGAGGACGAAACAACATGCACCACCGTGATGCCACGCTCGTGCAACCAACCAGTCCATTTCTTCGGGCTGCCGGCAGATGTAAATACAATCTTCACTCCCTCGTCGGCCACAATCTGCATTATCTCTTCTATCTGGGGATACATCAAGGGAATATTCACACCAAAAGCATGATGCGTAGCCTCATGGCATTTCCTGATATGCTCCCGCAACGTTTCGGGATGCATCGAACCTGCGCCGAGCAAGCCTAGCCCTCCTGCATTGCTTACAGCAGCAGCAAGTCTCCAGCCGCTACACCACACCATGCCACCTTGAATTATCGGATATCTTATTCCGAATAGAGAAGTCACTCTGTTCATTATTACTTTTTTTAAAGGTTTACTAATGAAAACAAGAAGAGGAGAAAGAAAGTTCAAAATTTGACAAAAAGTGATAAATTACTGTTGTTCCAAAACAGTTATCGAATCTCCATACGCCTTCAATACTTCCAGCGTACGGGCACGGCGCTTGCGGCCTTTGAAATTCCAAAACTCACGGGTAAAAGGTGTCATCAGGTCTAAACCGGAAATTCCACCGCCACTGGCACCCTGCCAACCGCCCACAGCCATATTATTGGCCCGCTCCGTCACCCGGTAACGCAAACCGGTTGCTTCAATCTGCTCCACCGTCTCACGCGGACCGGCATCAAACGGATGTTTAGCCCAGTTCGTAGGAATCATCAGAATCTTAAGCGCATAGAATTCATCTCCTCGCCAAGTATCCTTGTCTACCTTGATTTTTTTCTGATAAATGGGGTCCCAATTATATTTGGTATTGGCTGTATAAGGACGTAAGGTAAGCACCACTTTTTTCTCGGGCGCTTTCGGCATGACGGGCAATGAATTATCAAAATCCATCCACGACTTGTCCATCACCGCTTTCGGAGTACCCAGAGAATTGTTCATTTCCAATTCCTGCAATACCTCCGGATTCAGTTTTACCTCCCCCTCGCCCTTCAGCAACCGGTTCAGCCTCAACGAGTCCTGAGGGGTCCAGTTTTGGGCATAGCAAGGGAAGGCTACTGCACAGAGCAGCCCCATTACAAGTATAAATCTCTTCACCTGACAGTTTGATTACTTAATACCTAATCCTTAATCCCTAAAAACATTTCACCACCACATATATCCGCTGCCACAAAGCGGTTCGTCATAGCAGGGATCAATCGTCCACATAGTCCGTGGATACTTACGGGTTTCCCACCAGCGGCGGTAGCGCGAAGCGGCATCCAGCACCTCTTCGTCCGAAAGGAAATAGATACCTTCATAATTCTCCGCATCCGTATGTACCATCTTGCATCCCATCGAAGCATTGTTCCCGAGGCGGATAGTCTCTACCGTCCACAGGATGCATTCGCCCAAACGCAGCTTGCCACCTGCCGAATAGGATACCGGAGCCAGGGGGAAAGAGGGAATGACCGTCAAGTCCTCGGCATACTTCAGCAATTCCTCTATATCTTCGGAAGTGAACTTGGGCATGTTACTCAATCCATCCGGACTTTGGGTAGAATATTTGCCAGCCTTCAACTGCTTGACAAACAAGTCTACATCCGGATGGTTGTAGTCCAACGTTTCTTTGCTGCAAGAGCCCAAAGAGAGAACAGAAAGAGTAAAGAATACGAGCAGCATAGTCTGCCCGAATATATGTAATTTATTGTATAGAGTCTTCATATTTGTATGGTATTTAAGATTAATAAGTCATGCGCACGCCGCACAACAGATTCAGATTGGTGGGCCGTTCCGTACGCAAGGTTCTTGTCTGCGAGTCCGTATCGAAATGATGGGATACAGACGGCTCTGCAAACAAGGCAAAACGGTTGTTCATTTTATAGCGTACCCCTACTCCGGCAGCAACCGACAACTGTACCGGCTCTGCACCGAAACCATTGTCCGGAGCACCTGCAATGCATTTCTCGGCTGCTCCACCTACCATAGCATAGAAATCCACTTTCGGCGTACTGGCCAGCATCATGTTCAGCCTTACCGGAATTCCCAGCGTATGCAACGTATGGTCACCATCCAAGCAATTATACTGAAGACCGGCTTCCAAGGAGAAATGCTTGTTCAAACAACGTTCCACGCTTACCCCGGCCGTGAACGGCATATGGAAATTCCCTTTCGGCAGGGAAGTGCCGATGCCTGCTTTCAATGCCCAATTACGGGGCTTGGATGGCGATACAGCCACAGACTTTGCCGGTTCTTCCTCAGAAGATGGCAGCATTCTATCTATATCAGCATCCTTATGGCCAGGATTTGAATGGTAGTTCCCGTTTCCGGCCGGAGTTCCGTTACTGTAATAACCGTTTCCCGGCTGCTGCTGGTTTCCGTACACCCGTTGGGTAATCCGAATGGAAACATGGACAGACACGGATTCATCCTCATCGGCCTGCGCCGTCAATCCTGCCGGAATGCCGTTGGCGGGATGCTGTGTACCGGGCTTTTGTGCCATGGGGTTGGCCTGATGGATAGAGGGAAAACTTTCCTGCACCACATCCCCGTTCAAGTTACCTTCCGGCGTCATGGCCGCCACTTGTGTAAAGGCCTCCTTGATTTCCTCTTTCGGAGAGAAATACCAGAAAGCGGCAGAAGCAGCTCCCAGTACAAATACAACAGAGGCGGCTGCGGCTACGCGGTGAAACCTCGGAGAAAGAAAAAGCGGCCTCCTACCTTTTGCGGCAACCGGTGACGGCAAGTCACGTTGCAACCCTTCCCAGAAGTCCTCCCGCACTGTCATCTCTGCGCCGGCAAGACGACTGCGGAACAAACCGGTTATTTCATCATTTTCTCTCATATTCAGTATATTCTTTAATTCTTTTTATCAACAAACACTTAGCACGATGCAACTGCGAGGTAGACGAATGCTCTTTGATGTGGAGGATTTCGGCTATTTCCTTGTGCGATTTCTCCTCAAAGACGTATAAGTTGAATACAGTACGGCATCCATCGGGAAGTTCCGCCACGAACGCCATCAGCATTTCTTCGGAAATACGGCCTCCGGTTTCGGCAATGCCTGCTTCATCCGGAATGTCGGGCAATTGTTCCTCATTCACCACCAGTTGGCTGAAACGTTGCTGTTTCCGCAGGTAGTCTATCGCCTGCGTCACCATTACCCTTGTCACCCAGGTACTCAATGCACATTCGCCACGGAAGGTGAAGTGGGTGAAAATTTTGATGAAGCCATCGTGCAATACGTCATGGGCCGCATCGACATCGCCCGTATAGCGGTAACATACCGCCAGCATCTGCTTGGAGTAGAGGGTGTATAATTCCTTTCGGGCGGAATCCTTTCCTGCCCGGCAGCCCTCAATCAGTTCTATCTCATTTTCCAATGTCAGTGCTCGTTTTACGGACGCCTCTTCGCGTCGTTTGTTAGTTAGACGCAGCATTTTTGAAAATGCTGCTGAATTAAATATAAAAAGATGTTAAAGAACGGAGATTACTTATATTTGGCTTTCAATACTTGAATCTGCTTGGCCAGCCTTTCATCCAATTCATCAAATTCATGCCAATACAGAAAACCGGGAACCATGTTGACGTAATTGATAAATTTCTTATACTGCACAAGAAACAAGGCCTGGTCCCGAAGACCGTCGCCACCGTCAAAAACATTCGCCCACTCCCTGGACATGGCAGCACTCATAAGAGCATCTGTTTTCGTTGCATAGTAATCACTGACATCCTTTTGTTTCCTGCCCAACTCAAAATAAGTCTGCAATACATCCTGCAACATACGTTTGTCCGGTATATACTGCATCAATGAAGAACCTTTCAGCACATCCAGCGCATCTGTCCTATAAGAAAATTCATCCATATTATTGAAAAACTTGCCATACTTCCACAGAGTATCTGTCGGTATCTTGGATACATCCATATCATGTTCCCTCAACAACAGACTCATGTGTATGTCAATATCCAACAAGTGCTTTATATTACGGAGCTCCTGCCTATTATATTCCAACTCTTCCGTTACCAACTGCATCGTAGCACGCACTTCCTTTTGGCGGGCATTCTCGGTAATCCGGTCATTTCCCCAGAAAGTGACAATGATGCCCGCAGCCACAATACTGAACTGGCGGAAATAATCACCTATGCGCCAACTTTTTATCTTATGGTTCAACCTGTTAAAGCTTGTCTTTCCCATATCTTTTCATTCTAAATGATACTTTTTCTCAAGCGCTTGTATTGCCTCGTCTATACGTTTTCCCACACGTTCTACATAGTCCGGCGTAAAATAGTTCCGCGCTACCCTGACAAAGTTCCGTACCGACCTGTCCGACAAGTAAATATCCCACGCCTCATATCCTCCACGATTTATCTGGTCCGTCTGTTCATCAGTCAATGCCAAATGGAAAGGAACCATAATTTCGTCCTTCATATCGTAATAGCCATTCATAGTCGCCCTAAATCCATCCAATACCTCATAGATTCCGGTCAACTGCAACAGTAGCTCTTTATCTGAAATCTTCTGCATCAACATGGAGTTTTTAAGTATATCCAATGCATTCTGACTATAATAAAAACTGCGGATATGCCCCATAAGAAAGCGGAACTGTATCAATGAATCTTCTGGTATCGTCCGATGCTTTAAGTCATACTCCACCAATAAGCTGGAAAGACGTTCATCCTCTCTAAACTCTGAAACGATACTCTCATAATTCTCCCGGTTGCTTTTCAGTTCATCCCTAATCAGCGACATGGTGGCTTGAATATCTTTCTTCTCGGAGTTTTGAGTAACCAACTCACTACCGGCAAAGGTAATCAGTACACCAATCACCACAATGGAAGTCTGCCGGATGTAGTCTCCCACTTGCCAACCTTTGACAGTTGTTTTTACTTTATTCCATGTTATGTTTTTCATACCTTCCTACGCTATTTATCCATTGAAACACATCATCCGTTACAGCCAAACGCATCATCTATCTGCCCCAAACAGACCATCTGTTTCTCCCAAATACACCATCTGTTTTTCCGGGTGCCATTACTCTACCGGTTATCAAGAGAAAGCCTCTCATAAATCTGCCTTAATGCAGCATTCTTTATGAGAGGCTTTCCTTATTATTCTGCAATAACGCGTTCTGCCTTTGTCAACATGCTTTAAAACTCATATCCAATCCCTTCACAGAATGGGTCAGCGCACCGACTGAGATAAAGTCTACACCGCATTCGGCATAGTCGCGGAGCGTATCAAACGTGATGCCGCCGGAAGATTCCGTTTCATAGCGGCCGCCTACCATCTCTACGGCCTTCTTTGTCATTGCCGGCGTAAAGTTGTCGAACATGATACGGTCTACACCGCCCAGGTCGAGCACCTGCTGCAATTCGTCGAAGTTGCGCACTTCTATTTCTATCTTGAGGTCCTTGCCTTTTCCCTTGCAATATTCCTTCGCACGGTTGATGGCCTTGTCGATGCCTCCCGCAAAGTCCACATGGTTGTCTTTCAGCAAAATCATATCGAACAAGCCGATACGGTGGTTTACACCGCCACCGATTTTCACTGCCATTTTCTCGAGGATACGCATGCCCGGAGTAGTCTTGCGGGTATCGAGTACACGGGTATTCGTACCTTTCAGTTGCTCGGCATACTTATGTGTCATGGTGGCAATGCCACTCATGCGCTGCATGATGTTCAGCATCAGACGCTCCGTTTGCAACAAAGACTGTATCTTGCCTTCCACAATCATGGCCACATCACCAGGCTTTACGGCTGTACCGTCATTAATGAACACTTCCACCTTCATGGTAGGATCGAAACGGCGGAACACCTCCTTTGCTATCTCGATACCGGCCAGGATGCCCGGTTCTTTTATCAACAGTTTGGACTTGCCCATTGCCGTAGCAGGAATGCACGAAAGGGTTGTATGGTCTCCATCGCCTATATCTTCGGCGAAAGCCAGGTCTATCAGCCTGTCAATCAATTCTTCTTCCTTATTCATCTGTTTTATCTATCCTTATTTGATGTATGACATATTTGCTCTGTACTTTTCTGAAGAAACAATTCACCCGAAAGTTTCCATTTGCGGTCATCAAGGTACCGATGACGAAACCGGACTCATCGCGCTTCCCCTGATGGTTCACATTAAAACTGCCGACCTTGTGGTTGGAAAAGAAAGCAGCCATTGTGCCCTCTGCCGTCCGCTTGTCGGCGTGGGTCGACTTATTCTGAATGATTAAATCGACCTTGTCACCCAGATACTTGTTGAGCTCCTGAGAGTTTCCTTCCTTGAAGGCTCCAATCACTCCCTCGGGAACATTCTGAGCCAGCAGCACAGACGTCCAAATGAAGAGACCGGTCAACAAAAAGATTACCCGTTTTTTCATTTTCACAAGTATTTATGATAGGCAAAGGTAAGCATTTGTCTCAAAATACAATAAAAAAATGCTAAATTTGTGCGCTAATCAAAACAGAACCAGTATGAAAACTACTCTGCTCGTTGTAGGACGAACTGTAGAACAACACTTTATAACAGCCATCAACGACTATGTGCAACGTACCAAGCGTTATCTCTCATTCGAGATGGAAGTCATCCCCGAACTGAAAAACACCAAGAGCCTCTCCATGGAAGTGCAGAAGGAAAAGGAAGGGGAACTGATATTGAAAGCTCTCCAGCCGGGAGATGTGGTCGTACTGCTGGACGAAGGTGGAAAAGAAATGCGCTCCATAGAGTTTGCAGACTATATGAAGCGCAAGATGAATACCGTGAACAAACGGCTGGTATTTATTATCGGAGGCCCTTACGGATTCTCCCCCAAAGTGTACGAAGCGGCACACGAGAAGATGTCCCTCTCACGCATGACCTTTTCCCATCAGATGGTGCGCCTCATCTTTGTGGAGCAACTCTACCGGGCGATGACCATACTGAACGGGGGGCCGTATCATCATGAATGATGAATTTCAGCTCCGCGACACCTGGAATCCCTTATCCGAGAGTGACATTTCTACGAACCTGGCTCTCGGATTCGGTACATTCAGCGTCAAGGTCTCACGGATGCGCAGGGCTGCCTGCGGATCCTTAGCCACCATATACAGATAACCTCCCCCACCGGCTCCCGGCAGTTTATATCCTAAGGTATAGTCTTTTATCTGACGGATGATGTCCTCTACGGCAGGAGGATTTGTTCCACTGTCCAGTGCCTTCTTCTGCATCCATGTCTTGCCTACCAGTGTTCCGAAACTCTTGAAGTCATTCCGTTGAATGGCTTCGGCCATATCCAAGGCATGTGCTTTCATCTCTTCTAATAACCCCAGGTGCAGGGAAGAGTTGAGGAACATGGAGCGTACTATTTCTGCAAGGATGCCCTTGGCTGTACGCGTAATGCCCGTATAATACAGCAGATGGCAATCGCGGTATTCCGGATGGGTAAACAAATGCTCGGGCAACCAGCGTACCAATGGCTGCTGGGCAAATCCAGCCTCCGTCTGCAACAGTTTGATACCTTGCAGTACCCCACCGTATTGGTCTTGCCAACCGCCACCGGTCGTCAGCAACTGTTCCAGGGCAAGCGTACGGCGGCATATTTCGTTCTTATCCCACATCAGTCCGCAAAAGTCACTCAATGAACCCAAGACAGTAGAAGCCAAAATGGAGCTTGTGCCCAGACCGGAACCTGCAGGTATGGCAGAAAGCAATGTAATCTCTATACCTGTGCCGAAGGCTTCCAGTTGTTTTTCCAGCGAAGGATAAGCCGTTTCTGAAAAAGCCGGAACAAACCCGGCCAGCGCCAATGCTGCTTTGGGAATGGAAAAGGGGGAACCTATCATGCAATAGGATTGCAATTCCTCAAAAGTATTCACCACCTCCATGGCTCCCATATCAATGGAGCGCAACACGATGCGATGCTCCGCGCAAGGTTTGATGTACACTTGTAAAGGCGGCTGCCCGTTCAGTTCAATGGCAATATTCACCACACTCCCACCGGCAAACAAGGAGTAAGGCGGAGTGTCCGTCCATCCTCCCGCCATATCTATGCGTACGGGGCTACGCCCCCATACAATCTGGTCACTATACACATTCAGGCGAGGACTGCTCTTGCGTTCATACAAATCAGTCAGCAATCCTTCGCGCAACAAGTTGAATGCGGCCTGCTCGTCTGCCTTGAAGTCCCTTCCGTCCAGCTTCTCAATCTGTGCACGCAGCATCCGGTTATGGATACGCTGCATCAGCGAGGCATCTGTCGGCAACACTTCCGGCTTGTCAATGCCGAATTTATGGAATTCACCGGCCACATCCATCAAGTCGAGTTGATAGAATACACTCTTTGCATGGTTGCGTGCCAGCACTTCCCAGTTTCCTTTGCAGAAGCTCTCCCGCTGTGCATACAGCAGACGCAAGTCGGCTTGTGCTGAAATTTCGTCGGCGGACAACCGACGACTTTCCAGCCAGACAGCCTTTCCTTCCGTCAAGCCCGGTTCGGAAACCATCCATCGAAGCACTGTCCCCATCTGCTCTTTATCTTCCACAACCGGGAAGATGGCAGCAGCCTGCAGGTCCTCTTTTCTGCCGGTGATGTCTTCCACCGACAATTCCCGTTCGACCAGCCATTCCGAAAACGACATTCCAAGGAACAGTGTCTTTTCATCCCGAATATCCCCCTTAAAAGTATCGTCAAAACCATAGGGGCGTACTGCCCAGCGCTGGTCGGCAAGCGGAACTATATCAATGCAGATACCGTCTGGAATGGTCAGCCTCCAGTCATTCTTGGGAACACCCGTGATAATCTGCCGTGCCCCCAGCCGCCAAGAAGCTCCAACAAAGCTATTTTCAATCCAAAGACTGTCGTTCTTCGGAGTAAGGGGGAGATGCACTTCTGCATTCTGCACAAAGATGGCCGGATTGGGCTTCAACTTCCGGTGCATAATCTGGCGCTGGTCGTAGACCTTATTCTGTAAGGTGACGGTTGAAGACAACAGTTCGCGGCTTGTTCCATAATGGTAGAATTCGCCTCCGGGCAAAGGCAATATGGCGACGGAGAGGCTATTCAGCTCTTCATCCTCAATACGGGGATGATTTCCTAAGGACAAGCCAAAGTCAGCATACAAGTCATAGTATTTCAAGTCGGAATATGGCGTATCCACGTCCAAAGCCCCATCTGCCTTCTGCGAACGTTTCATCAGCAAGTCAACGGCCCGGTCGCTCAATAGCCAGATGCCGATATCCATTAAAAAGAGATGTGTCTTGGAGAGGTTTTCCAATTCTTCCAGAGAGGGTTTCTGAAGCATGAAATCCAAGGATTCCGGTTGATTCCGGTCCGAGATAAACACACCATGATGTGTGGCGAGCAACGGGTCTACCCACAGTCCATAGCACACCACATCTGCATCGGGAATCTCTTGAAGCGGCTTTTCCGCACGGATATATACGTCACCACTGGCAATCAGCGTACGCAGTCTTTCGGGAGCCCGCTCCATTATCTTTTCGTAAAGTGGGAGTTGAAGGGATAATAAATTCTGTCCCAGTTTTTGTCCACGCGCCCAGCGAAACACCGGAATCGGGGTCAATATCTTGCCCGCCGGTGCATATCCCGGTAAACGACGGCTTTGTCCTCCGGCATGCAGCAGAATACGCTTCTCTATTGGAATGCTTTTCTCTGTTGGAATGCACTTTTCTGTTGGAATACGCTCCTCCGCCCAATACTTCCTATCCCGTTCCTTCTGCCATTCTCTCAAGAGCCAGGTAGTTCCCCCACCCGAGCCAAGTTTCATTCCCACCGGGTCGGAAGTACAAAACCATTCCGTACGGTCTACATTTTCCAGTTCATAGAATGCCGACACCAGATTAGGCGGCAAAGACAATAATTTCTGCATATCAATCGCTGTATTGCTTACTATTTGACAGCAAAGTAAAATAATATTAGGCAATTGACATAGAAAGTTTCAATTTATTTCTTTGGTATCAAGCTTGTGTTCCTTTACGGAAATACGACTGAGTATATAGGCGATTCATAAAGAATGGCTTTTCCAATCAAGTTCATTTTTAAAACAGAGAAAAGAATTGATTAAGAGTTAAGAAATTGTCGAAAGAGACATTATTAAAGATTCTTAGTAAATTTCTCAGTAATAAAAGATAGAAATACACACGAACAGATACAAACAATTTATAGCATGCAATACACGATACTAACAACATGTCGTGCAAGAAGTTAATAACGTGTCCTACAAAAAACAAATATCGTGTCCGCAGGATATTAACTTCCTGCAAACACGATATTAATTCGCTTTTACACAAAACTATACGAGGCTAACTACCTGCTGCAACAACTCCGACAATTCGAAAGTAGCATTCTTAATATCCGAAATCCGGTTCTTGCCTTCTGTCGTAAGAGAAAAACGCATCTGACGCTTATCTTCCTTACCTATCAGACGGGTAATGAGCTTCTTTCCCTCGACAGAGCGAATGACCTTTGAAGTGTTGGAGGCAGACAAACCCAGTGCCTCGGCTATCTCACTGGAGGTAAGCTTAGGAGTATTGAGCAGCGTGCACAACAGCATTCCTTCATTCAGCGATAAATCATACATCTGCGTAAACTGCACCTCGAACTCGGCAATAGCCCGATAAACATCACGGATTTTACATAAAGTCTCCATATCTTGTCCTCCTATATAAATAAGTTCACATTTGCCTTGTCCGCACGTTCCATATAGGTAGCCACGCCGCCGATGGTTACTTCATCCAGAAGTTCTTCGTGCTGGATGCCCATCATATCCATAGACATCTGGCAAGCAATGAATTCCACTCCCTGCGCCAATGCCTGCGAGCGCAACGACTCCAAAGAATCCACTCCCTTGCGCTTCATCAAGAAGCGCATCATGCGGCTGCCCATGCCAAACATATTCATCTGCGACAACTTCAGTTTCAAAGAGCTGGACGGCAGCATCATGCCGAACATCTTGCCGAAGAAGTCCTTCTGCACACTGGGTTTCTGCACTTTCTTCAAGACGTTCAGTCCCCAGAAGGTGAAGAAAATGGTTACTTTCTGTCCCGTTGCCGCTACTCCGTTTGCCAGTACAAAGGTTGCCAGCGCTTTATCCAGGTCGTCACTGAACAGAATCAGCGTCTTTCCCCTACCCCCGGCTACGGGAGTGTTGGAAACGGATGCACAAGCCGGAGCACCTTTTTCGATGACTACCGTATAGCGTCCCTTCTCGTCATGCTTCTCTATCAATTTATTTCCTGTCGTATCGCACCATGCAGAGGCGTCGCGGGCAAAACCGGCATCGGTAGCCACAATCTCCACACGCTCACCCGCAGCAATACTATCCATCGCCTTCTTCACCTGCATGATAGGTCCCGGACATTGCAAACCGCAAGCATTTATCTTCAACGTTTCCTTCTTGGACACTGATGCATCCGCAGGAACATCATCAGTAGCAGCCTCTACCGAAGAAGAAGAAGAGCCGCCGCCTGCCGGAGCAGATGGAGACGGCAGAGGTGCTGTTGCCGTGGAGTAGGTCTTATAACCACCTATCAGATTGCGCACATTGCGATAGCCGCGCCCCATCAGGATGCGCAGGGACAGATAACCGCGCAGACCCACAGCACAGAAAAGCACTACCGGCTTGTCTGTAGGTATCTCTGCCAAATGCTCGCGCATTTCGTCCAACGGAATATTGACGGCTCCCGGAATGGTGCCGAAAGAGAATTCCTCGGGCGTACGGGTATCTATCAGCATCACTTTATCCTTCTCTTCTACCAGCTCGCGCCAAGAGATGACAGGCATAGCACCGCTGATAACGTTCGATGCTACATAGCCACCAATAGCGATGGGGTCTTTGGCCGAGGAAAAAGGAGGCGCATACGTGTGCTCCTTCTCCATCAAATCGTAGACTGTGCCACCCCGCTTGATGAGTCCGGCAATCTGGTCGATTCGCTTGTCCACTCCCTCGTAACCGATACATTGCGCACCATAGAGTTTACCGGTTTTGGGATGGAAAGTCAGTTTCAAGGTCAAAGGTAGGGCATCCGGATAGTAACCGGCATGAGATGCCGAGTGAGTCACCGAGCTTTGATATTCCATGCCCCACTGCTTCAAGCGTTTGGCTGCAAGGCCCGTAGAGGCTACCGTCATGTCGAATACTTTGGCAATGGAGGTGCCGATAGCTCCTTCGTAGGAAACAGTATTGCCAAACACCATATTATCAGCAACGATACGTCCCTGGCGGTTGGCAGGATTTGCCAGATAATTGAGCCAGGGCTTTCCGGTCAGCGGATGAGGATATTCGATGGCATCGCCCACAGCATAGATGTCTTTTTCGGAAGTCTCCAAGTGTTCGTCTACCCAGATACCGCCCATCTCGCCCAGTTTCAAGCCGGCTTGTTGCGCCAATGCAGTGGCAGGACGCACACCGATGGAGAGTAACACCATATCGGCAGGAATGGCCTTTCCGCTTTTCAGGAATACGGTGATTCCGTTGTCCGTACGCTTGAAATGGGTTACTCCTTCTTCCAGATAGAGAGAGACGCCTTTCTGCAACAGATGCTGATGAATAGGTGCCGCCATAGAGAAGTCGATAGGCGCCATCACCTGATTACCCATTTCGACTACAGACACATGAACACCGGCATGATGCAGGTTCTCCGCCATTTCCAATCCGATGAAACCGGCACCTACCACCACGGCGCGTTTCACCTGCTTGTCCGAGATATAAGCCTTGATATGGTCGGTATCTTCTACATTGCGCAACGTGAAGATGCCTTCGGAATTAATGCCTTCCAAGGGGGGCTTCACGGGGTTGGCACCGGGAGAAAGCAAAAGTTTGTCATAGCTTTCGTCGTACTCCTTGCCTTCCGCATTGCGTATGGTAACGGTCTTGTTTTTGGGATGGATGGCGATTACTTCATTCTGCACACGCACATCAATGCGGAAGCGCTTGCCGAAAGATTCGGGTGTCTGCACCAGCAGCTTCTCGCGCTCTGCTATCACTCCGCCTATATAATAAGGTAAACCACAATTAGCGTACGAGATGTAAGGGCCTTTCTCCAATAAGAGGATTTCAGCCATTTCGTCCACTCTTCTTAGTCGGGCGGCTGCCGTGGCTCCACCTGCTACACCGCCAATGATTACATATTTCATAATTCTTCGTTTTTTAAGTTTGACGATGCAAAGAAAAGAATTATTTTCGATAGAATATAATTTCCAAAGGAAAATATCATCAAGAGACTTATTTTTAATGAGAACGGACATAAAAAAACGGATTATTACAAGTTGTTACACCTATAATAATCCGTTCTGTATACAAATTTTCTATGAATTACCAACCAAGCTTGGAGAAGCCGGCAGATTTATACCACTCTGTGGAACGATAAGCGACTGCAGCCGACTGGTGGGAAGATGAAGGGATGTAATGGGAAACACCGCTGGAACCTTCCATAGAGAACATGCCGGTAGAACCAGAACAATTCTTAGGAGTAGTCTGCCAATAGGAAACAGCAAGATCATATGCCTGTTTCCAAGCAGCAAATCCGGAAGCATCCGTCAGTTGCTGCATCAGTTCCACAAAATCGTAATAACCGACATGCATTTTAGAGCGTTGATCGTAATCAAAGACGATGGAACGTAGCTCGTCGCTATCGGTATTATCAGACAAGACTTGCTTGGTGATGCTTGCTAAGGGTTCCAGTTCTGAACTTTTTAACACGCAAACAGATACACCAGCATTCCAAGGGTCATTCTGAATCCATTGTCCCAAATAAATTTCTTTGTAGGGGGTGTAATAAGCGGCAGCTACCTTCAATGCCACTTCACCATCCGAGAACAGTGCAGGAACAAGCACATCATAGCGTGCACCCGGTCCGGGAATTTCCGTGGGCGAGCCAATGTAATAATCGGTAAAGCTGCGCAAGGCATAAGCCACTTCGATGGACTGCATAAAGCAGGCATCGAACAAGACAAAATCAAAATGGGGAACAGCGTCGGCAGACAATATCGTAACCAAGTCTGAAATATTCATATAGCGATTACCATCCTGCCCCACCCATCTTGTAGCAGGAAGTGGATTAGGAATCCAACCATCTCCATGAGACCAATAAATCAGACCATAGCTTTCAGCTCTATATTCATCGTTTTTAAAGACGTCATCAAACACTTCCAGTGTCTCAGCCACACCTACCGAATTACGGTTTTCGTATGTCTTTACCGTATTTTCCACCAATTCTCCACCTTCATTTTTCAGCTCTATGAGACGCGGTGAAGAATTGGAATCTATATATACCAGCAAATGCACGTTGTTAGCGCTCACTTTCTCCATACCCAACCTCATCTCCTCCAAATCTGCCAGTGCAAAGCTGGATAAACTATTATCCGAAGCCAGATAAGCCAGTACCGTACGACTACCTTCAACGGGAGGCTGCGGCGTCGGTTCGTCGTTTTCGCATGCTGTCAGTAAAACCGAGCAGCACATCCACAATAGTAGAAAGAGTCTGGATTTCATCATATGTATATTCCCTAAATTATTCCTGCGGTTTTGTAAATGTGAAAGCCTCAGGCTTCACCACCTGCAAAACCATATTCTTACTCTTTTTATACTTGCCTTTTACCTTTACAGCCTCTTTTTCCAACTTTTTCTTGTTTTCAGCGAAATAAATCATGCAAGTATAATCAGGTTTCTTCAGATTGTACTCCAGATAGTTCTTAAGCTGGTAAGTGTATAAATCACGCTTGGGCAAGAATCCATTCTTATCCAGCTCTACGCTGTCCAATACCTGGATGTCTGTATAATATACGATGGAGTCATTGAAAGAAGCCGCCACCCCAAAAGCATATACAGCCTTTTCCTTATCTTTCATTGTAAAAGCCGAACACAACGCAAAAACCAAAGCTACGGCACAAAGTATACGAACGTATTTCATTGAGTTATGAGTTATAAGTTATGAATTATCAATGGGGCAAAGATATAAAAAAAACCGCACGCCTACTAAAGACGTACGGTTTTTAATTCCTTCTATTTGTCGGAAACTGATATTTCTTATTTATCCCAAATAAGATTTGAGCAATTTACTACGATTACTTTGTCTTAATCTTCTGATTGCTTTTTCCTTAATCTGACGCACACGCTCACGGGTCAAGCCGAATTTGTCGCCGATTTCCTCTAATGTCATTTCCTGCTGTCCGATACCGAAAAACATCTGTATGATTTCTTTTTCCCTATCGGTTAACGTAGAAAGAGCTCTATCAATTTCCCTCGCAAGAGACTCGTTCACCAAAGAGCGGTCAGCCATAGGGGAGTCATCGTTGACCAACACATCGAGCAAGCTGTTGTCCTCTCCCTCTACGAAAGGTGCGTCTACCGAGATATGACGGCCTGACACCTTCAGCGTATCAGAGATTTTGTCAACAGGGATTTCCAGTTCATCGGCAAGCTCTTCGGGAGACGGACGACGTTCGTTTTCCTGCTCGAACTTGGAAAAGGCCTTGCTGATTTTATTCAGCGAACCCACCTGGTTCAACGGAAGACGTACAATACGCGACTGCTCTGCCAAAGCCTGCAGAATGGACTGACGTATCCACCATACTGCATAACTGATGAACTTGAAACCACGTGTTTCATCGAACTTTTCGGCAGCCTTGATCAGTCCTAAATTACCCTCGTTAATCAAGTCGGGCAAACTCAAACCTTGGTTTTGGTACTGCTTGGCCACAGATACAACGAAACGCAGATTGGCACGTGTCAATTTCTCCAGTGCAACACGGTCACCCTTGCGGATGCGCTGAGCGAGCTCCACTTCCTCTTCAACAGTAATGAGGTCTTCGCGACCGATTTCCTGCAAATACTTGTCAAGAGAAGCGCTCTCTCTGTTAGTGATACTTTTTGTAATTTTAAGTTGTCTCATTCTTATAATACAGATTTGGGTTGCAAAGGTACGACAAATTATTTTGTTACAATAATTTCATCCCAACTTTTTCACCTTATTTATATCTTATCCTATATAACAAAAAGGATGCCGGTATGTATTGTACCGACACCCCCTTTTTCGCTATTGTTAGCTAATATTACAATCTTCTTACCTAACTATCCCTATTTTTTATTCTTGAGTCAAATCAACGGCATACATTGCACGTTTTCCTGACGGGAACATACCGGTGATGAACAAACCTTGCTCAGGAGACTTTCTTGCCTCTTTCATCGCCTTTTCCAAATCGTCCACCGTCTTCATCGGCACTCCGTTGGCTTTCAGAATGATGAAGCCCTTGCGGATACCTGCATCGGCCATCTTGCCATTGGTAACCCCGGTAACTTCCAGACCGTAACCCAGGTTCAACTGCTTCTTCAGCTCGGAAGATACGGGCTTGAAGGCTGCACCCAAGATTTCCATTCCGGCATCCTTCACTACCTTCGTAGTGCCTTGCTCATTCTTCAGCGTGATTTCGAATTCCTTTTCCTTCTTGTCACGAACCACTGTTACCTTCACTTTGTCGCCCGGACGGTGTTTTGCCAGCATTTCCTGCAAATCCGAGAACTTGTGAATCTTCTTGCCGTTCAATGCTATGATTACATCATTTTCCTTCAAGATGCCGGCAGCGGAACCACCTTCAACAACTTCGGCCACATAGATACCCTCTTTCACACCAAGTTCGTCGGCCTTCTTCTTCAGTTCTTCGGTCCAGCGTTCGTCCATCTGCAGGTCTGTGCTCAAATCACTACCCTTGATGCCAAGGAGCGCGCGCTGCACGGTACCAAACTGTTTCAAGTCGGCTACCACCTTTGTCATAATGCTGGTAGGGATGGCAAAACCATAGCCGGAATAAGCACCCGTGGGTGAGTAAAGCATGGCATTGATACCAACCAGCTCGCCTTTGGCATTCACCAACGCACCACCACTATTACCTTGGTTGATGGCAGCATCCGTCTGAATGAAAGACTGGATGTTTGCAGCTTGTCCATTGGAGGCAGAAGAGCCAATGGAACGGGCTTTTGCACTGACGATACCGGCTGTTACGGTAGAGTTCAGGTTGAACGGATTACCTACTGCCAATACCCATTCTCCCACCTTCAACTGGTCGGAGTCACCAACCGGAATTGTCGGGAAGTCATCCCCTTCAATCTTAATCAATGCCAAGTCCGTGCTGGGGTCAGTACCGATGATGCGTCCTTTCAGCTCACGGTCGTCATTCAGTTTCACAGTGATTTCATCAGCACCTTCCACCACGTGATTGTTCGTCACAATATATCCGTCTTTGGAGATGATGACACCCGAACCGAAACCTACACGCGGCTGGGTCTGTATCTGGCGCTGGCGTCCACGACCGTCTCCAAAGAAGAAGTCAAAAATATCCGGCTGTTCTTGCACCGTCTGGGTCTTACTCAACTGAGTGGCACGTATATGCACTACAGCATGGAGCGAACTCTCCGCTGCTTGTGTCAAATCCACAGGCTGGGCATCCGTTGCATGGAAAGCCGCCGGTAGCAGATTATTGGGGTTCTGTTGGAACAACTCGCTGAATGCGGCAGGCTTTTCCTTATTCAGCATCTTATAAGTGGTCAATCCAGCCACTCCAGAGCTCAGGAGCACGATAGCCGCAACTCCAAGGATGTTTTTTGTTGTCTGTTTCATACTATTCTTCCTATTCTTTAAATTGTTAATATTCAAGTTTCGTTTAACATTACGACGTTAAAATAACGACAAAAAACGTTCAGTTATTCCGCTTGTCACTCTTTTTTGTTCTCTTTTAACAGAGGATATTTAGGGCTTAACAGCGGTTAACGGCAAAGACTGACAAATTAGCATTTATGTACGATTGCTGACTGTTAAAGAACTGACAGATAGAGCATAAAAAGACGCATCACCCGTTGCGGCCGAAACGGATGATGCATCTGTTTTTAGAGGGCAGATAGTACCTTAATAATTCAAGTAATCAATGTCCATGTGGTAGTCCCACTGCGGGAAGTAGAGGTTACCTCCCTCCCACTCCACCTCGCCACGCTGGAAGTCGACGGTCTCGCTGCGGGGATACTGCTTTTCGGGCTGTAGCGGCATGCCGTAATCAGTGTTCACAATCATGCGCCAAGAGTCTATACCACCCAGGAAGAAATATTCTTCGTCGGCATTGCGGGCAAAGGCAGGAATGCCGAATGACTGGTCGACAGGCACCCAACCCACACCCTCGAAGTAGACTTCTGCCCAATCGTGCAGATTCCATGCACGGGGATGCATCATAAAGCCGCTCTGGAAATGTGCGGGAATACCACTGATGCGGCAAAGCGTAATGAACAGCAGGCTGACTTGGCCACAGTCTCCGTGACGGTTATCCAACACATATTCCGGGATATTCTCAATGGTGGAATATTCGCGTGCAGAAGCCCACGGGAAGTTGTCATTCACCCAACGGAAGATACGTTTGGCTTTCAGGTAGGGGTTGGTTTCACCTGCTGTCAATTTGGCAGCAAGTTCGCGCAAGCGCGGGGAAAAGACGATATGCTTCTCACGCTCGGCAGTATATTCCTTATAAAGGGCGGTCGTCGTATCATAGGGCTGCACGTCTTCCGGCTTCAGATTATGCCATTCGCCGTTGGCGGTAAACTCAAAGGTTTCGGAGAATACGGTCGGTTCGCCTTCGACAGCACGTTTCTCCATGTACAATGTACTGTGACGGCACTCGGGCGACGAAAAGGTGTATTGCGGTTCGCTGGCCGAAATGAACTTGACATCCTGCTGCCGGGCCTGGTCCTGACGGGGATAGGGTAACCAGCAACAGATGATTTTCCCGGCAGGCACGGCATTGGTATCTACGGTCAACGTGTAGGTGACGCGCATGCGCTTCGGCGCAACAATGGCCTTGCCCTCTTTCTTCACAGCAGAAATGATTTCGGGCAGGTTCTCCATATTCACTCTCTCGCTGCCACTCAGCGAAGTGCCTTCCTTGGCTATCTTGATGTCATAGCAAGTGGAGTCCACACGAAACAGATTAGGTCCGGCATTGCGGAAATAGCGTTTCTCTCCATCCAGCATCATGCACTCCAAAGCTTTGGAGGCTTCCCACTGGCGCATCTGCTCATCGGTCACGTCGGGAATATACTTGCGGATATAGTCCTTCACCTGGGATTCCGTCATACAGAAATCCGTAAGCAGACGTTGGTACAGGTCGTCCTCCCAATTATAGGGCTTGCTCTCGGGCTTCGTGCTGCATGCAGAAGCCATCACAAACAGAGCGACGGTATACAATAGCTTTCTCATAACTTCACCACTCCAATACCCGGCAAATCGGGCAACGTTATCTTACCTTTCACAACCTCCATACCCTTGAAACGGTCGTTCGCAATCAGCAGACTACCGTCCAAGTCGGCAAAGTCCACTGCCGGAGAGAATTGGGAGGCAGCGGTAATGGCACAAGAGGTCTCGGTCATACATCCTACCATCACTTTCATGTCCAATGCACGTGCCAAAGTCACCATCTTCCAGGCTTCGCGCATGCCGGTACACTTCATCAGCTTGATGTTGATGCCCGTAAAGGCACCCTTCAAGCCTGCCACATCCTTCAGACGCTGAATGGACTCATCGGCAAATATGGGCAACGGGCTTTGCTGGGTGACCCATGCAATATCGTCCAGTTGTTCCTTGGGCATCGGTTGCTCTATCATGACAATTCCTTTTTCGTGCAGCCAATGTATCATATCGAGCGCATGATGTTTGTCCTTCCAACCCTGGTTGGCATCAATGGCAATCGGAAGGTCCGTCACCGAACGGATGGTCTCTATCATTTCCTTGTCGTTCTCCCGCCCCAGCTTCACTTTAAGGATATTGAACTGGTCGGCACACTCTTTCGTCTTTTCACGCACCACGTCGGCCGTATCAATACCGATGGTGAAAGTTGTAGAGGGAGTCTTTTCCTTGTCCAAACCCCATATCTTATACCAAGGGGCTTGCAACAGTTTGCCCACAAGGTCGTGCAAGGCGATGTCCACAGCAGTTTTAGCAGCGGAATCCCCTGCCGAGAGGCTGTCTATATAAGCCAGTATATCTTCCAGCTGAAAGGGGTCTGAGAATTGGCCGATAACATCCTGCACCTTCTTCAGAAAAGCCAGTACACTGTCCATCGTGCCTAATTCGTGTTGCAGGTACGGGGGCATGGAGGCTTCACCATAACCGATAATGCCATCATATTCTATCTCGACTTGAACGTCGGGAGTGGTAGTACGCGAGTAGGTGGCCACTGTAAAGACATGGCGCAATTTCAGTTCATAGGGGAAGAAACGCAGTTTCATTTTGGGGGTTACACCTGCCCTACTGTTCACGTTGAACAAGGAAGGAGCGTCATTTCCTCCGGCAAATACATGATTGATTGCCATGCCTGAGCCGAGTGCGGCAAAAGCGGCGGTTTTCAGGAAATCTCTTCTGTTTGACATAATTGTGTGTGTATTAAATGTGCCAATATGCTAATGGGCTAATGTGCCAATGGGCTGCGCTATGTATATGCTACGTTATGTTTGCACCGTCACGCCGCAGGTCATTGGCATATTGGCACATTAGCACATTATTACATTGAATAAAATGGATTCGTTTCCGTTGTATTGAGCGACGCCTCCTTATTTATATAAGGTAACACGCGCGTAGCGAACAACAGTCTACCGAGGTTGTATTCATCGAACAGCTCGTCGTCGAGGCTGAAGCTATTGACGCGCACATCGCCTTGCGAATGGATGAAACGCTTGTTGCCGATATACATGCCGACATGTACCACACGTTCCTTGCGTTCCGGCGTCGCCTTGCGCCCGAAGAAAATCAAATCGCCCGGCTGGAGGTTACTGAAATCAGGAGTGATATCGATATGCTCGCCCACGTATGCCTGCTGGGAAGCATCCCGCGGAATGATGATGTCGTGCATGAAAAGAACGGTGCGCATGAAGCCGCTACAATCCACCCCTTTGGAGGAAGTGCCAGCCCAAAGATAAGGGATGCCCATCATGCTATGCGCCGTGGCTATAATGCTGGCGGCATCCTGCTTCAAGGTGGCACGCCATTTCTTCTCAGGCATGGAGATGGATTTGGAGATATATCCCTGACGGCCGTCGGGATAAGCCACCTTATAAAAGGCACCTTTTGTCCCCTCCCACTTCAGGCGGTTTCCTGCAGCAACATCAGAGACGGTCTGCGATGCCTGGCTGGGCTGTGAGTAGACAAAGCCATAATGCGAAGTCACCACTATTTTCTCTGCATTGTTCCAAGCGGTCAGCTCTTCCCGCGTGACGGGATGTATGCCTACTCGGTGTACCCATGCAATGTAGTTGTCCGGTGTCTGGATACGGTACCAGCCGTCGCGCTGCAACACCCGCACCGGCATACCCATCAAGCCTTGCGTCATCATTTCTGAAGAGAAATCCGGGGCTACCCGAAGATTGCACACAGACACATTGACAATGCCATACGTCTTGCCTTCAAGTCCGGCCTCATCCGGAAGCACTTGCAGACAATCCATCACCGCATATCCTTTCTTTGCCAAACCATCCAGCAAAGCCGTCTTTGCCTCTGCCGAAGTGGTGACACCACGCAACATCACATTCTTTCCGGAGAAAGAGTAATCCACATCGAACAAAGCCACGCGCTTGTCCGGTGCAAACTTTTGTTTCAAACTGTCAGCGAGTTGCGCCACTTCTGCAGGTATTGTACGGTCACCCACTTCCGAAGCGACAGCAAAAAGCGGGATTAACAGAAATAAAGAAAAAAGAGAGGATAACTTTTTCATTGGCCAAAAGGATTTGGGGGTTATTACTAATAGCAAAGCTACGAATTTATTCCGAAATAGATACATGTTTTTAAGATAATTAAGGGTAAAGAATGAAGAATGAAGGATTCATCCGTACTGCATCCGCACACTGCACAACAAATTCTTCATCCTTCATTCTTCATTCTTCATTAATATTCCGTATCTTTGTACCCTATAAAGCAGTTGGTCGGTCTGTCGCTTGCGCCTCGTGCGTATGAGGAAAGTCCGGGCAACACAGAGCGTCCCACTTCCTAACAGAAAGCTGTCCGTGAGGGTAGAGTAACGTAGAAGAAAATAACCGCCGTCGCCCTTGGGCTACGGTAAGGGTGAGAAGGTGGGGTAAGAGCCTACCAGTCTTGTGGCGACACAAGGGCTGTGCGTCTTGGGAGTTGTAAGGTCATGTAAACCGACGTTATGAGAGTTGCTCGCTCCATGTCGGAGGGTAGACCGCTAAAGCTTGTATGGTGACATGCGGCTCAGATAAATGACAGACACTTCTTTAATGGAGAATGGATAATGAAGAATGGATAATTCCTAATTAGGCTTTTTCAGAAACAGAAGAACAGAACCCGGCTTACAGACTGACTGCTTTTTTATTGACAATGGATAATCGAGATAATAGCATGAACAAGCGTATTGCTGCCCTTTGGAAATTCCTCACCTACGACATCTGGCGTATTACGGAAGATGAAGTCACGCGAACGACCTTTTCCGTATACAATATCATCAAGACGATTTATCTTTGCATCAACCGCTTCACCAAAGACCGGATAGTAAACAAAGCCTCGGCGCTGACTTACAGTACGCTGCTTGCCATCGTGCCTATTCTTGCCATTTTGTTTGCCATAGCCCGCGGTTTCGGATTCGATAATCTGATGGAAAGCCAGATTGTCAACGGTTTCAGCGGTCCTACGGAAACCACGGAAGTCATCCTGCAATTCGTGAATTCGTATTTGTCTCAGACCAAGAGTGGAATATTCATCGGAGTGGGTCTGATTATGTTGCTGTGGACAGTCCTGAATCTAATCAACAATATGGAAATCACCTTCAACCGCATCTGGCAGGTGAAAAAGGCGCGCAGCATGTACCGCAAAATAACGGATTACTTCTCTATGCTTCTGCTGATGCCCATTCTGCTGGTGGTGTCCGGTGGTCTTTCCATCTTCATGAGTACGATGGTGAAGAACCTCGAAGACTTTACCCTGCTGGCTCCCGTCGGCAAGTTTATGGTGCGCCTCATCCCCTTCGTGCTGACCTGGTTCATGTTTACAGCACTGTACGTCTTTATGCCGAATACAAAGGTCAAGCTGAAACACGCACTCATATCCGGTATTCTGGCAGGTACGGCACACCAGGCATTCCAATTCCTTTACATCAGCAGCCAGTTGTGGGTTTCCCGTTACAATGCCATCTATGGTAGTTTTGCCGCCCTTCCGATGTTTCTGCTATGGTTGCAGGTATCCTGGACCATCTGCCTATTCGGTGCCGAACTGACCTACGCCGGACAGAATATCCGGAACTTCAGCTTCGACAAGGATGCGCGCAATATCAGCCGGCGCTACCGCGATTTTATCTCCATCCTGATAATGTCTCTCATAGCCAAGCGCTTTGAACAAGACGTCCAGCCCTATACAGCCGAAGAGATATCCGAAGAGTGCCAGATTCCCATCCGGCTGACACACGAAACCCTTTATGAATTGCAGGAAATCAACCTCCTACATGAAGTGGTGACCGATGAAAAGAGTGAAGACATCGCTTACCAGCCTTCCATGGATATCAACAAAATGAATGTGGCCCTCCTACTGGACAAACTGGACACGCACGGCTCAGAAGATTTCAAAATTGATAAGGAAAATGAATTCAACAACCAATGGGGAGCATTGCTGAAGGCACGGGAGGAATACTACAAGAATGCAAGCAAGGTGCTGCTGAAGGATTTGTAAGCACGCGGAAGTCTTTCCGGAAACTCCGTATCTGCTTTCTTTTTGATTATTTTTTAGACGCGGATGACGCGGATGGGAATATTAAAAAAATCCGCGTCATCTGCGTCATCTGTGTCTAAAAAGTAAATCACCGATATTTCTCAGGCTCCACGGCACGAGTCATATCATAGGCACGGTCACTCTGACGGGATGCCACTAATTGCAGGAAATCGTCCATAGTGCCGTTACCTTATTTATATTGTATCATGCGGCTGATGTACTTACCAATGATATCGAACTCCAGATTCACCACACTGCCCACTTTGAAAGCATGGAAATTGGTATGCTCAAAGGTGTAAGGAATAATGGCCACCTGGAAAGTATCGTCGGTGGGATTGCACACGGTCAGGCTGACACCATTGACAGTTACCGAGCCTTTGTCTACCGTGATGTAGCCGCGCTTTGCCATCTCCTTGTCAAAAGCATACCGGAAAGTAAAGTAATAGCTTCCTTCCGCATCCTTTATATCGATGCAAGTGGCAGTCTGGTCCACATGTCCTTGAACGATATGGCCATCCAGCCGGCCGTTCATCATCATACTACGCTCCACATTCACTTCATCTCCCACCTGCAACAAGCCAAGATTGGAACGGTCCAGCGTTTCCTTCATGGCCGTCACGGTATAGGTATCATCTGTCAGACTGACTACTGTAAGGCAAACACCGTTGTGAGACACACTTTGGTCTATTTTTAATTCACTGACGAATGAACACTTGAAAGTAAAATGTACATTCTCCTGGTCTTTGACCATCGCCACCAATGTGGCACATTCTTCTACTATTCCGGAAAACATGGTTCTATATACTTTTAGGTTATACACGATTTATTATTAATATGCGCAAAGATACAAAAAGCCCTTCGTATAGGTACAAAAAAAAGGAAGCTTTTCACAAAGCCTCCTTTTTCAGTTTTCAATAGGTATTAGTTTTTTTTTAAGGTAAAAAGATTGTTTTCAGGATAACGATGCAAATATAGGCGCTTTTCGTGATACTAACCAAATTAAAAAACATGTCTTATAACATCTTTTTGAGAAATCATTTAAGTTTATTATCATTTCAAAGCATTTTTCTACACCTGCAATCGTTTTCAATGGACAAATATAAGGCTATTTTCCATGAAACACTGAAATTATCCTAAAATTTTGTTTATTTCTTATCATTTAAGTAGTGTTCGTCTGTCTGCCCGCTATGTTTTAACACTTTTGCGTCGATAAAGAACACTATTTCTTCGGCAATATTCGTGATGTGGTCGCCGGAGCGCTCCAATTTGCGGAACACGCTCACCAGGTTCAGACAAGAGAGTGCACTCTCCGGATGCCGGCTGATGTAGTCGGCAAGAATGGCAGTGGCCTCAGCATTGATTTCATCCAGCATATTGTCCTTGGCAAACACGGCGGTAGCCAGTTCCTGGCTCTCCTCCTGAAGCGCCTGTTTTGCCTGTTCGAGCATGGAGAGTACCTGGGCTATCATCTCTTCGAGACGGAGTTGCTTGACCAGCTCAGTATCCAAAGCAGGTTCATGGCAGTTGAGGGCAAAGCGGGCAATGCCCTCTGCAAAGTCGCCCAGACGCTCCAGGTTCGTATTGATTTTGAGCATGGCAAGCACAAAGCGCAGGTCGATGGCAACGGGGTTGTAAAGGGCAATGATGTCTTCCACGTCGCTGTCTATTTTCAGTTCGAAAGCATTGACACGACGTTCGCGCACCAATACCTGCTGGGCCAGTTCCCGGTCCAGCGTAAGCACGGCATCACCTGCACGGTCGAGCTGATTATATACCAGGGTCCACATTTCGTCTATTTCCTTTTTCAGCAAGACGAGTTCAGATTCGATAAACTTCACCATAATGTTTCTATTTTAAGATTACTTTTGTACAACTTATTTTTGCTTGTATGGAACAATCCGCTACCCGAAGCGTCCCGTGATGTAGTTCTGCGTCTCCACCTTATCGGGATTCGTAAATATCTTCCGGGTATCTCCAAACTCCACCATCTGCCCCATATAGAAGAAAGCCGTATTATCACTGACACGCGCTGCCTGTTGCATGTTGTGGGTGACGATGACGATAGTGTACTGCTTCTTCAACTCGTGGATAAGCTCTTCCACTTTGGCGGTGGAGATGGGGTCGAGGGCGGATGCCGGCTCGTCCATCAGCAGGACCGAAGGAGACACCGCCATGGCACGGGCTATGCAGAGACGTTGCTGCTGACCGCCGGAGAGGGCGTAGGCAGAGACTTTCAGCTTGTCCTTCACCTCATCCCAAAGGGCGGCGCCTTTCAGGGTTTCTTCCACCCGCTGACGGATGAAGGAGTTATCGGTGATGCCATTCACACGGAGTCCGTAGGCAACGTTCTCGAAGATGCTTTTGGGGAAAGGATTGGGCCGCTGGAACACCATGCCCACGTTCTTGCGGAGTTCGTCCACTTGCACTCCTTTTCCATAGATGTCTTGTCCGTCAATGCGTATCTCGCCGGTCAGACGGGTGTCGGGAATCAAATCGTTCATGCGGTTCAGCAGGCGCAGGAAGGTAGACTTTCCACAGCCCGAGGGACCGATGAAGGCTATCACAGACTTCTCCTCAATGTCCATGCTGATGCCTTTCAGGGCATGGAAATCGCCATACCAGAAGTTCACGTCACGGGTTTCTATCTTGTTCTTCATACCTATTGTATATGTTTTCAATTCGTCTTAATCTTCTTCTCAAAGTATTTCCGCAGGGCGTTTGCCAGCAGGTTCACCAGGAGGATAATGAGTATCAGCACTAGTGCCGTGCCGTAGGCGATGGGAAGCTGCGCTTCCATATCCGTACCGCTGGTAGAGATGACATAGAGGTGATAAGGAAGCGCCATGCACTGGTCGAAGATACTTGTAGGCAGCTGTGGCAGGAAGTAGGCGGCACAGGTGAAAAGGATGGGTGCCGTCTCGCCCGAAACACGCCCCAGCGCCAGAATCAGTCCAGTAATGATATTGGGCATCCCCATCGGCAGGATGACATGCCAGATGGTCTGAAGCTTGGTAGCTCCCAACGCGCGGCTTCCCTCACGCATGCTGTCGGGGATGGCTTTCAGCGCTTCTTCCGTGGTGCGGATAACCAAAGGCAGACTTAGCAGACCCAGCGTCAACGAACCTGCCAGGATGCTGTCTCCAAAATCCATATAGTTGACAAACAGCGCCATGCCAAACAGACCGAACACGATGGAAGGGATGCCGCTCAGATTATTCGTCATCATCCGTATGAAGCGTACCACCCAGCCTTTCGGCACATACTCATTCATATAAATACCGCTCATCACTCCCACCGGAAAGGCAAATAAAGCACTGCCCGCCATCAAGCAGAACGTACCTACAATGGCAGGAAGGATTCCGCCGGCAGTCATACCGTTGGTAGGAGCCGTAGTGAGGAACTCCCAATCGATAACTCCTATACCTTTATATATAATGAAGACGAGGATTGCAAAAAGAATCCCCACCACACTTAGGCTCAACAGACGGAACAAGCCGAATGCCACGTTTTGCGAAAGATGCTTTCTATTGACCATATCTACCTTCTTTTATTTTCGTCTTGGCGAAACTGCTTCCACCGTGAAGTTTATCAATAAACTGATGAAGAACAGCACGACACCCAGCAGGAACAATGCTTCGTAGTGAGCTCCGCCGGCAGGCGCTTCGCCTAGTTCGGCGGCAATCGTTGCCGGAATGGTGCGCAGCGGTTCCAGGATGGTATGGGGAATGACGGCGGCGTTGCCCGTCACCATCAGCACAGCCATCGTCTCGCCCACCGCACGGCCGATGCCCAACACCACTCCGGAGGTGATGCCCGAAATGGAGTAAGGAATCACCACCTTATATATAGTCTGCCATTGCGATGCTCCCAGTGCCAGACTGGCTTCGCGCATGGCGCGGGGACAATTCCTCATCGCGTCTTCTGTCACCGTAATGATGGTGGGCAACGCCATAATGGCAAGCACAATGCTGCCCGCCAGCCCGCTCTCGCCTACCGGCAAGTTGAACACCTGCTGCAAAAACGGCACAATGACAATTAAGCCGAAAAAGCCGTAGACCACCGACGGTATGCCACTCAACAACTCAATGATGGGCTTCAGCAGATTCCTTACCCGGGAATTGGCTACCTCCGACATATAGATTGCCACCGACAGACCAAACGGCAATGCAAAGAGGATGGCAAACAGACTGACCCACAGTGTCCCCGTAATGAGCGGCAAAAAGCCGAACTGCGCAGCAGGTGTTGCCGTGGGAAACCATTCGGCACCGGCAAAGACGTCCTTCACCGAAATGGTGTTGTCTTTCAGCAGATGCACCGAGTCTGGACGGACGATGAATTGCTGCGGTACAAAGGCTATAATGCCAGGCGTACGCTCCACCAGCTCCGTAATGCAGGCACCTGCATTTTCGTAGGAAGCGCCCAACTGCTCTTCCGTATAATACAGTGTGATGTCCTCCAAACGGAAAAGGCGGATAGGAAGGTCCTCCCCTCCCACTTCGTTCCAGTTTGTCAGCTCTTCATCAAAGACATCCTTTATCTGTGCCGGAGTCAGTTCGCCCACCCGATTCTCCTTATTCAAAGCCAATACATACCCTTCTTCTATCACCTTGCTGCTGAACAAGCCTAGCGCTTCGGAAAAGAGGAACACGACGATAAGTACGATGGTAAGGCTCGTCACAAAGCCGCTACAAGCCAGTATACCTTCTACAATCTTCTCAAAAATCTTTTTCATGTTGCCTATTGATTTCTGTATGCAAAGGAACGGGCCGGATGTTAAGGCAGTGTGACTAACGTTTGAAAGAAATGTTTCAAAGGTGTTACAAAACTATTACAACGACTCAAAGCACATTCCATGTAACACATTTGTAATATCCATTACCTTAATTTGCATCATGTGTTTACCCTATTTGCACCATGTGTTTTATGAAGACAAGAAAATTACTCCTACTCCTCGCCCTGGCAGCTGCCACCACTGGCATGCAGGCGCAACGCATCAAAGGCAGCGACACCGTGCTCCCCATAGCGCAGCAGACCGCCGAACGCTTTATGACCCTAAACCCCTCTGCCCGTGTCACCGTGACCGGCGGCGGAACCGGTGTCGGTATTTCAGCCCTGCTGGACCAGACCACGGACATCGCCATGGCTTCCCGCGCCATCAAGTTCAGCGAAAAGATGAAGGCCAAAGCCGCCGGAGAAGACTTGGCAGAAGTTCCCATCGCCTACGATGCCCTTGCCGTAGTGGTCCACCCCTCCAACCCAGTGAAACAACTGACCCGCCAACAACTGGAAGATATCTTCCGGGGCAAAGTCACCAACTGGCAGCAAGTGGGCGGAGACGACCGCAAAATCGTAGTCTACTCCCGCGAGACTTCCTCCGGTACCTACGAGTTCTTCAAGGAAAGCGTACTGAAAAACAAGAACTACATGAGCAGCAGTCTCTCCATGCCTGCCACGGGAGCCATTATCCAATCCGTCAGCCAAACTCGCGGAGCCATCGGATATGTGGGTCTAGCCTATGTATCACCGCGTATCAAGACACTCGCCGTTTCATACGACGGGCAGCATTATGCCGCTCCCACGCTGGAGAATGCCATCAATAAGACTTATCCGATAGTACGCCCGCTATACTATTATTATAACCGAAAAAACGCCTCGGTCGTAGCCCCTCTGCTCGATTTCATCTTGTCTGCCGCAGGACAGAAAATCATCAAAGAGAGCGGATATATCCCGGTACATAAAGAATAAATCTTCATTCTTCATTCTTCATTCTTCATTTTTTTACCCTATCTTTGTCCCCACGATACGAAAATAGTAACATTATGGCAGAAATAAAGAGCGAAGAAACAAGCGAAAAAAAGAGCTTGAACTTCATTGAGCAAATAGTAGAAAACGATTTGAAAGAGGGTAAAAACGGGGGAAAAGTACAGACACGCTTCCCGCCCGAACCAAACGGTTACCTCCACATCGGACACGCCAAGGCCATCTGCCTTGATTTCGGTATTGCCGCCGCACACGGCGGTGTCTGCAACCTGCGTTTCGATGACACCAATCCCACCAAAGAAGATGTGGAATATGTAGAAGCCATCAAGGAAGACATCCAGTGGCTGGGCTACAAATGGGGTAACGAATATTACGCTTCCGACTATTTCCAGCAATTGTGGGACTTCGCTATCCGCCTCATCAAAGAGGGCAAGGCATACATCGACGAACAGACTTCCGAGCAGATTGCCGCCCAGAAAGGAACTCCCACCCAGCCCGGTGTGGAAAGTCCCTACCGCAACCGTCCTATCGAAGAAACACTGGATTTGTTCCAGAAGATGAACAGCGGCGAGATTGAGGAAGGTGCCATGGTGCTCCGTGCCAAGATAGACATGGCAAGCCCCAACATGCACTTCCGCGACCCTATCATCTACCGCGTAGTGAAGCATCCGCACCATCGCACGGGCACCACTTGGAAGGCTTATCCGATGTACGACTTCGCCCACGGGCAAAGCGACTTCTTCGAAGGCGTGACACACTCGCTCTGCACACTGGAGTTTGTGCCCCACCGTCCGCTCTACGACCTCTTCGTGGACTGGGTGAAGGAAGGCAAAGACCTCGACGATAACCGCCCCCATCAGTATGAGTTCAACAAACTGAACCTCAGCTATACGCTGATGAGCAAGCGCAACCTGCTGACGCTGGTCAAGGAAGGCTTGGTAAACGGTTGGGACGACCCCCGTATGCCGACTATCTGCGGTTTCCGCCGTAGGGGATACTCTCCGGAGTCCATTCATAAGTTCATCGACAAAATAGGATATACAACCTACGATGCGCTCAATGAATTCGCCCTGCTGGAAAGCGCCGTGCGCGAGGACTTGAACGACCGCGCCACCCGCGTATCTGCCGTACTGAATCCGGTGAAGCTTATCATCACCAACTATCCCGAAGGGCAAGTGGAAGAGATGGAAGCCGTCAACAACCCCGAGCATCCCGAAGAAGGCAACCACGTCATCGAATTCAGCCGCGAACTCTGGATGGAGCGCGACGACTTCATGGAAGATGCCCCAAAGAAATACTTCCGCATGACACCGGGACAAGAGGTACGCCTGAAAAACGCATATATCGTGAAGTGCACCGGCTGCAAGAAGAACGATGCCGGTGAAATCACCGAAGTATATTGCGAATACGACCCCGATACCAAGAGCGGTCTGCCCGGAGCCAACCGTAAGGTGAAAGGCACCATCCACTGGGTAAGTTGTGCCCACTGCCTCGAAGCAGAAGTACGTCTCTACGACCGTCTGTGGAAAGTGGAGAACCCGCGCGACGAGCTTGCCGCCATCCGCGAAGCGAAGAACTGCGACGCACTGACAGCCATGAAAGAGATGATCAACCCCGACTCCCTGAATGTGCTGCCCTGCTGCTACATCGAGAAGTACGCTGCCGGCATGCAGCCCCTCTCCTACCTGCAGTTCCAACGTATCGGTTATTTTAATGTTGACAAAGATTCTACGCCAGAAAAAATGGTATTCAACCGTACTGTAGGTCTGAAAGACGTTTGGGGTAAAATCAATAAATAAGAATATGAGTAAAAAAAACCTGCTGTCCGGAAGAGACAAAGAACTGCAAGAAATGGCAGAACAATATGAAGCAGCCAAAGCAGAGAACAGAACCATCTATCTGGACGCAGACGACTTAGCCGACCTCGCAGACTGGTATGCCGTGCATCATAAATATGCCATGGCTACCGAGGTCGTAGAGTATGGCTTGGGAATACATCCGGATAATACGGCTCTGCTGGTGGAACAGGCATACTTGTTCCTCGACACCCAGCATAAAGAGCAAGCCAAAGATATATTGGAACGGATTGCCGAAGAATCTTCCGAAGTGAAAGTGCTGAAAGCCAACCTACTGTTGGGCGAAGGCAAAGAAGAAGAAGCAGAAGCGATACTCGACAGCATAGACGATAAGGACGACCTGGCCAATATCGTTGATGTATCCTATATGTACATCGACATGGGATTCCCGGAAAAAGCATTGACATGGCTGACGCGCGGACTCGAAAAATATGCCGAAGAAGAAGCCTACCTTGCCGTCACCGGCGATTGTTACTATGCCCAGGGACTGTTTGAAAAAGCCACCTTCTTCTTCAATAAGCTGATTGACAAGAATCCGTATTCGGCTCCTTACTGGTTTGGACTGGCCCGTTGCTACTTTGACCAGCAGATGTTCGACAAAGCAATCGAAGCATGCGACTATGCCACGGTGGCCGATGACGAGTTTGCCGATGCCTACCTGATGAAAGGACATTCCTTCTTCCAATTGGGAAATGAGGAAAGTGCCATGGAAAACTACCTGCAAGCCGAAAAGTTCCATCTCGTCTCCCACGGTTTCATCAACACCTTCATCGGCCTGAACAAAACCTCCAAAGGAGAGTGGAAAGAAGGATACGACTATCTGGAAAAAGCCATAACGGCCGAAGACAGCCATGACTTCGCCTTGCCTTCTCTTTATGCCAATGCAGCCCTATGCCTGCACAAGATGGGAAAGAAACGCAAAGCACACCAGTATTGTAAAAAAGCATACGACCTGGCACCCGAAGAGATAGACCCGTATCTGATTGAGGGGCGCATCTACATGGAAGAAGGTGAGTATGAGAAAGGTGTGAAGAGATGGGCCAAAGCCTTAGAGTATGCCCCCTATGCGGATACCTGGCACGAAATAGGCATGTGTAGCATGGAAATAGGACAACTGAGCTATGCCAAGCTGGCCTTTGAACATGTCAAAGAGATGGAGCCGGACTTTGAAGGTATCAACGAAAGGCTGACCTCTCTGTATATGCTGCTCAAAGACAAAGAGAACTTCATGAAGTACAACCAGCTGTGCGAACATCCGTTCAGGCTGGAAGAGTTGGATAGATTACAGCAGATACTACAAGAAGATAATCAGGAAGAGCTGGCTCTAGTGATGAAGAATATTTTCAATGCATTACAATAACAGTAATTATATACCACTAATCTAGCAAATGGAATCAGTAGCCTTTATCCAATGGTGTCTCGACCACCTCAATTACTGGACCATCACTTTATTGATGGCCATTGAAAGTTCGTTTATTCCCTTCCCCTCGGAAGTTGTAGTCCCTCCTGCCGCTTGGAAAGCCGCCAACAATGACAACATGAATATATATCTGGTGGTATTGTTTGCAACCATAGGAGCAAATATCGGAGCATTGATAAACTACTATCTGGCAAAATGGCTGGGACGCCCCATCATTTACAAGTTTGCCAACAGCCGTTTCGGGCACATGTGCCTCATCGACGAAGCCAAAGTGCAGCATGCGGAGGAATACTTTGACAAGCATGGAGCCGTATCAACCTTTGTCGGCCGCCTGATACCTGCTGTTCGCCAGTTGATATCCATCCCTGCCGGTCTGGCACGCATGAAGCTGGGAACTTTCTTGCTGTACACCACCTTGGGTGCAGGCCTTTGGAATTCCATCCTGGCTTTTATCGGCTATTACTTGTCCACAGTACCCGGCATCGAGAACGAGGAACAGCTGCTTGCCAAAGTAACGGAATACAGCCATGAGATAGGTTATGTATTTATCGGCATCGGTGTACTCATCGTGGCATTCTTCATCTATAAAGGAATGAAGAAGAAATAAAAAAGAAAACGGCATGATAATAAAAAAGCGGTGGACAGCATGATAAATTCTGTCCACCGCTTTTTATTGTTTATCCCAAATCCAAACTTTCTACTTTACAGCTGCAATAGCTTTATCATAATCTGGTTCTTGCGTAATTTCAGGTACCAATTCCGTATAGGCAATCTTACCATCCTTACCGATAACCACTACCGAACGCGCCAATAGACCTGCAAGCGGTCCGTCGGCCATGCGTACCCCGTAGTTTTCATCAAAATCGGAGAAACGGAAATCAGACAAAGGAATCACATTCTCAATACCCTCCGTTGTACAGAAACGTGCATGTGCAAAAGGTAAATCCTTGGAGATTGCCAACACTACCGTATCGGGCAGGCCGGCAGCCAGTTTGTTGAACTTACGTACAGAAGTAGCGCACACACCAGTGTCAAGGCTGGGGAAAATATTCAAAATAACATTCTTCCCGTTCAGTTCCTTCAAAGAGAATGAAGACAAATCTGTTTTTACCAATTCGAAATCGGGGGCAACAGAGCCCACCTTTATAAATTCACCGATAACCTTTACCGGTTGTCCTTTAAATTTTGTTGTAGCCATAGTTTTATCAAATTATATGTATACATAACAAATTACATACAGAAAAAGTTCACCCGAAACTTTTTTCCGGATAAACTGTTATTCTACAGACGAATTAATGATAATCACTTAAAAAATTAAATTCACATGAAAACTATTTTTGACGAACTTCAGCAGGAAGTAAAGAATTGGTGGATTTCACTCATTCTTGGTATTCTTTATGTAATAGTGGCTATAAGCCTGATGTTCTCCCCTCTCAGCGGGTATGCGGTATTGAGCATTCTGTTCAGCGTCTCCATGTTGTTCAGCGGTCTGCTGGAAATATCCTTTGCAGTAAGTAACCGTAGAAGGGTATCCAGTTGGGGATGGTATCTGGCTGGAGGCATCATCGACATGATTCTGGGATTCTACCTGATAGCCTACCCGATGCTCAGCATGGAAGTCATTCCATTCATCATTGCCTTCTGGCTGATGTTCCGCGGCTTCTCATCCGTAGGCTATGCCATGGACCTCAAAAGATACGGGACAAGAGACTGGGGATGGTATGTTGCTTTCGGTATTCTTGCCGTCATCTGCTCGCTCATCATCTTGTGGCAACCGGCAGTAGGCGCCCTTTACGCCGTGTACATGATTTCGTTTGCATTCCTGATTATAGGCTTCTTCCGTATCATGCTGTCATTCGAGCTGAAAAACCTGCACAAGCGCGGGAAAGAGTGGAAGGAAAAGAAAGAGAAAGAAGTATCGGCCGAATAAGTAGCCCACACGAAGCGTGTCAAAAGGAATCCCACCTTTGACACCTTCGTTTAGCCGAATTGCTCAATAACGTCTCAGAAAACGGAACATCGTAGTCCGTGACACTCCCATCTGCCGGGCAAGTTCGGCACACGACTCTCCTCTTTGGTGCTCCCTTACAAGTTTCCTCTTGTTCGCATAGAGTATCTTCATCTTGGGTGTGTCCCCTTTCTTCCTGCCCAGATGTTTTCCTTCTTTCCTCCGTCGTTCCAAGGCTTCTTTGGTGCGCATGGAAATCAGATTACGCTCTATCTCGGCCATCAGTCCAAAAGCAAAACCCAGCACTTTGCTGTTGATGTCATTCTGGAACACATACCCCTCTTTGGTACTGTACAGCACCACTCCCCTTTTGATGCAGGAGTTAAGAATGGTCATTATCTCCAGCAGTGTACGGCTAAGCCGTGAAATCTCCGTTATAATCAAGGAGTCTCCCGGTTTCATCCGGTCCAACAAGCCCGCCAGTTTACGCTCTTTGCTACTCACTTTTCCGCTGACCGTCTCCATGTACCATCTGTCGATGCTCAACCCATTCTTTTCCGCGAAGCGTATAATTTCCTCGCGCTGATTCTCTAAAAACTGTTTTTCTGTACTTACTCTTAAATAAGCTACTACTGCCATAATTGATAAACGTTTATTGGTTATTATTCACCACCAAAGAACGGTTATTCAAGTAAGAGTGGCAACACACAACTATGACTCTCCATCACAGAGGATCACATTATGGACATCCCCCAAAGCCAGGGAAGACTTCTCGGTAACCATCTTAAATATGCCTATAAACAAAGAAAACAGCCCCACTGAAGCTGTTTTCTGAAATTAGTTCATAAAAAATTGATACTATGTAGTTTCATAGTATACTCTTCTTCATTTCATTCACTATGTATCTCACATCCTCATCCGTCACATAAGGACCGCTCGGCAAGCAAAGACCACGTTTGAACAAGCCCTCACTGACACCATTCACATAGGCAGGATTAGCCGCATAAACCGGCTGGAGATGCATGGGCTTCCATAAGGGACGGCTCTCGATACCGGCTTTATCCAAGCAAACACGCATGGCCTCCACATTACGGTTGGGCTCGCAAGAGGTATGGGCACTCACCGACTCATGCGTAACACCCGCAGCACCACCCACGGCACCTTTCACAGTCTCACGGTAGGCATCTTCCTCACCCTTCACATGCAGATTCTCGTCAAGCAGTACCGTGTTCAGCCAATAATTGCTGTCATAGCATCCGGAAGGATTCTCATGAAGCGTGATTCCCTCCACATCGGCCAACAGCTCACGATACAGACCGCACAGATGCTTATGGTGCGCTATGTGCTCATCCACCACCGTCATCTGGCCGCGGCCGATACCCGCACAAATGTTACTCATCCTATAATTATAGCCTATACGCTCATGCTGGTAGTAGGGATAGGACTCACGGGCCTGGGTAGCATAGAACATTATCTCACGCTTGGACTCTTCATCCGGGCAAATTAGGGCACCGCCACCGCTGGTGGTTATCATCTTGTTACCATTGAATGAAAGCACACCGTATCTGCCAAAAGTTCCGAGGACTTGCCCGTCAAACTTGCTTCCAAAGCCTTCGGCAGCATCCTCTATGACCGGAATATCATATCTATCTGCCACCGACATGATTTGGTCTGTCTTGTAGGGCATTCCATACAAAGCCACCGGAACAATCGCTTTGGGCTTCCGGCCGGTCTTGTCGATACGCTCCCTGATAGCCTGCTCCAGAAGAACCGGGTCCATGTTCCAGGTATCAGCCTCAGAATCCACGAATACCGGAGTAGCACCGAGGTAGGTCACCGGATGGGAAGAGGCACAAAAGGTAAAGCTCTGTACTATCACTTCGTCGCCCTTCCCCACTCCACAAGCCAGCAGAGCCAAATGCACAGCGGCAGTACCTGCACTTAAGGCCACTACCTTCTTGCCCTGACCCACGAAGCGTTCCAAATCCTGCTCGAAGGCATTCACATTCGGGCCGAGAGGAACAACCCAGTTGGTATCGAAGGCTTCCTGTATGAAGCCCATTTCCTTGCCGCTCATGTGAGCGAGGCAAAGATAAATTCTCTTATCCATAAAAGTATGTGATTAAAAGAAAACGATAAATAGAAAAGTAAGAGTATAAAAAGAAAGGCTATTTACACCATAGGTAATAAGGCACAAATAACCAACGCAACAACTTACCTAATCTCACAACAATCATTAGGAATGCAAATTATCTATTCCTTATATTTTAAAACCTTTGCAGGTATTCCTGCCATTATAGCATTTTGGGGTACATCCTTAATAACTACGGCACCAGCACCAATAAGACAGTTTTCTCCTAATTCATGTACACCAGTCATTATAGTAGCACTAATGCCAATATATGCATATTTATTCGCAATAATTGATGCACCAAAATTCACTCCCGTAGAAAGGAAAGTACCTTCGTGCAATATAGAATGATGAGCAACATTTACTCCCATACTTATCATTACAAAGTTTTCTATTTTTGTGTATGGCATGATATGAGCCCCCAAAAGAATATAAACACCTTTTCCTATTTCAACATTTGGAGATAAGCATACTGTAGAATGAATAAAATTAGGAACCTCATATCCCAGACTTAACGCACGTTTTAATATTTCAACCCGCAATTTATTATTTCCTAAAGGACAATAAACAGCTTCAACATCATATTTATCTTTCAAACATGCAAGAAAATCCAATTCCCCCAACACAGGAATACCACATACCTTTTGGTTGATATACCTAGGATTGTCATCCAAAAAACCTACAATTTCAATACCTGCTTCTTGAAGATAAGCCAAATAGACTTCGCCATAAGTACCTGCACCAATAATAACACTTTTCATATTCATTTCTTTCAATTATGCCCATTAAAAGGCACAGTAGTAGCCTCTCCTTCTCTTGATATTCCTTCCCTAATAAAAACTTTTCTTATTGTAGCAAATGCAATTTGCATATCTAAAGAAAAAGAACAATGATCCACATACCAAACATCCAGTTCAAACTTTTTTGTCCAACTCAAGTTATTTCTTCCATTAATCTGTGCCCAACCAGTTATACCTGGACGTACTTCATGCCTTCTCATCTGCTCTTTAGAATATAAAGGTAAATAATAAGTTCTTAAGGGGCGAGGACCGATCAACGCCATATCACCTTTCAAGACATTGAGCAACTGTGGCAACTCATCTATCGAAGTGGAGCGCACGAAACGTCCCACTTTGGTCAGCCGATTGGCATCCGGTAATAATTTGCCTTCTGCATCCCGCTCATCCGTCATACTTTTAAACTTTATCACACGGAATATTCTTCCATCCTTTCCAGGACGCTCCTGAGTAAAGAATGCTCCTGCACCTTTATTGGCAAAATGCAACCAAATAGTAATAAGTAACAAAATGGGCCAGATAACAACCAATACAATAAAGACCAGAATGAAATCAATCACTCTTTTCAAACCATATTTATACATACTCTCAAAAATGCTTCATTATAGCCTTATAGCTCTTATCCACAGTATAATTCTCACACAAAAATCTATACCCCCTTTCTCCCATCTCTTTCATTCGTTTATCATCCTCTACCATAAACTCAATCATCTCCATAAAAGTATCTATATTCCCATTCTCTGTCCACAGACCGAAACCACTTTCTTCAGCTATCCGTCCGATGTCCGTATTCACATCCGTAGCCATTAACACCGGCATCCTACATTCCAAATACGAAAGCAGACGCGATGGGAAATTGGGTATCGTAAACCGCTTGTCCAGAAATATCAAGCCTACATCACACAAGCTCACCAATTCATCATATTTTGCTTTCGGCAATGCAGCAAGAAGACAAGCGTTTTGGGGCAAGTGCGTATCAAACCATAATTTAACCCTCATATACTCTGTACCACTACCTACAATTACAAAATACGAGTCATCCCGCTTTTTATTCTCCTCAATCACCTTCAATAAAAAATCTATCCCCTGGGGCTTTCCCAAATTACCCCCATAGATGAAAATCCTTTTTGATGCAGGAATATTCAATTCTTTCAGCAGTTCACTCTCTTTCCTATCTCCTTTCAACCTTTCCTGCAACTTCACACTGTTCGGACAGATTTCCACCTTTGCCGCATCAATGGCAGGATTATGCTTCAACACATACTCACAGTTGGCAGGTGACATACAACCGATAAAGTCTGACAATTCATAAAGTTTTTCTTCTTTACTCCTGAACATCCTATAAAGAAAACTTTTCTTGGAAAACATACCCAAATCCACCGCATTCTGCGGAAAAATATCCTTCAGCATCAAATAAGTTTTCGCATTCCAGCGTTTTTTCAAGGTTCGGATTACCTTATTGAAGGTGATGGGAGGAGTGGAATAAAGAATAAGATCGAACTTCACATCCCGCCAGTATTTATTAATGGCATGCAGATACTGGCTTTCCAACAATAAAGTGCCAATCCCCTTCTCCACAATATTCGTTTTCTGGATATTGAGTGTCTTTACCTTCAATATTCTTGCACCGCCGTTCTCCATGACTCCGGTAGGCTGATGGAATCTCCGCTCATAAGGAGATACTATATACATGGCATGCCCGTTCCTGATAAATTCACGCATCAAGTCCGTATAGATGCCACGCTCTTCCAAACCATTGATACGGGATATTGTCAAAAAAAGAATGTTCATCCCAGCAGTCAGAATTTTCTCCAAACCATCTTGTTCACCACCCCCGTATAGCTCTGAATCAACTTCACAACCTTGGCCGATACATTCTCATCCGTATAATTGGGCACCGGCAGACCGTGATCCCCATTCCTATTCATCTCCACGGCAGTATCTACAGCCTGAAGCAAGGATTTCCCGTCAATGCCGGCAAGGACAAAGATACCCTTGTCAAGAGCCTCGGGACGCTCCGTACTGGTACGGATGCATACAGCAGGGAAAGGATGCCCCACAGAAGTGAAGAAACTGCTCTCCTCAGGCAGGGTACCGCTGTCACTCACAACGGCATAGGCGTTCATCTGCAGGCAGTTGTAGTCGTGGAAACCGAGAGGTTCATGCTGAATCACACGTCTGTCAAGTGCAAAGCCGCTTGATTCCAGACGTTTCCTGCTACGGGGATGACAACTGTAAAGTATGGGCATGTCATATTTCTCGGCCATAGCGTTAACCGCGCTGAAAAGGGACAGGAAGTTCTTCTCCGTGTCAATGTTCTCTTCCCGGTGCGCGGAGAGCAGGATGTATTTACCTTTCTGGAGATGCAATCTCTGATGAATATCGCTGGACTCTATTTCGGACAAATTCTCATGCAGGACTTCCGCCATGGGCGAACCGGTTACGTATGTACGTTCTTTCGCCACGCCCGAAGCGTTCAGGTATCTGCGGGCATGCTCCGAATAGCAGAGGTTCACATCGGAAATGACGTCCACAATACGGCGGTTGGTCTCCTCAGGCAGGCACTCGTCAAAGCAGCGGTTGCCTGCCTCCATATGGAAGATGGGGATATGCAGACGTTTCGCGCCTATCACGCTCAGGCAGGAGTTCGTGTCTCCCAACACCAGCACGGCATCAGGTTTCACCTGCACCATCAGCTTGTAGCCGGCGTTGATAATATTCCCCATCGTGGCACCGAGGTCATCACCGACGGCATCCATATACACATCGGGGTCTTTCAGCTTCAAGTCACGGAAGAAGACACCGTTCAGGTTATAGTCGTAATTCTGGCCGGTGTGGGCCAGAAGACAGTCAAAATAACTGCGGCATTTGTTGATGACAGCCGCCAGGCGGATGATTTCCGGACGGGTGCCCACTATAATCAGAAGTTTCAGTCTGCCGTTCTCCTGAAACCTGACTTGCGAATAATCCAATTTTATATCCATCTGTTCCTATATTCTTTAACTCGTTTCAGACTTTTTCAGAATAAGTGTCCGGACGTGCCGGGTCGAAACACTCGTTGCACCACATGAAAGTCACCAGGTCTTCCGTTTCCGAAAGGTTGACAATGTTGTGCGTATAACCGGGAATCATCTCCACGACCTCCATCCTCCCGCCGCTTACCTCGAAGCTGACAACCTCCTCCGTACCTATCTTGCGGAGCTGTATCAGACCGTGTCCGCTCACCACCACAAACTTCTCGTTCTTGGTATGGTGCCAGTGCTGGCCTTTCGTAACGCCCGGCTTGGAGATGTTCACCGAGAACTGCCCGCGGTCGGAAGTACGGATAATCTCCGTAAAACTGCCGCGGTCGTCCACATTCATCTTCAGGGGATAGCTGAACCGTTCTTCAGGCAGGTATGAGAGGTATGTGGAATAGAGTTTCTTTGTAAAGGCATCGCTCAAATCCGGAACGGACAAGGTACCGGACATTTGCCTGAAAGACCTTATCAGTTCCACAATGCCGCCCAAGGTAATGGTATGTACTACGGGCACTTCGCAATAATCACCGTTGCGGTGTTCCCTGCCGCTCAGGGCAGAGATAAGCTCGTCCACCACATCGTCTATGTAAACCAGATGCATCACCACCGAAGGGTCGTTTACCCGGATGGGCTGGTCATGGGCGATGTTGTTGCAGAAAGTGGCCACCGCGCTGTTATAGTTGGGGCGGCACCATTTGCCGAAAACATTCGGGAAGCGGTACACCAGTACCTTTGCATCCGTTTCCCTGGAGTACTCGAACAACAGTTGCTCCCCTGCCCGCTTCGATTCACCGTAAGGGTTGTCGAGTGCGGCCTGCGTGGAAGAGGAAATCATTACCGGACAGGTATTGCCGTACTTCTTCAATGTATCAAGCAGCGTGGAGGCGAAGCCGAAGTTCCCTTTCATAAACTCAGACGCATCCTGGGGACGGTTCACGCCCGCCAGATTGAAGACAAAGTCAGCCTGTCTGCAATAGACATCCAGTTCGGCAGGGTCACTGTCCATGTCATACTCGTAAATAGTAAGTTCCTCACCCGCAATGCCGTAATTACGGGCTTTCCCGTCACGGATGTTGTGCAGCTGGGATACAAGGTTCCGGCCGACAAACCCTCGGGAGCCGGTCACTAAGATTTTCATAAACTAATGGGATTGGATAGGATGGAAAAGTTAACAATGGCTATACTATTCGCTCTTGATTTCCGCGCTCTTCGCCTTTTCCTCCATTCCGAGGTCTTCGCGGATGAAGCGGAGTTTCAAAAGAAGCTTTTTCATGCCCTCCACATCCAGGCGGGCGGTGTTATGGCTGTGATAGTCCTCTATACGGGCAATATCCTCATTGCCTTCCGTGAAGAACTTGTCATAGTTCAGGTCACGGGTGTCGCAGGGGATGCGGTAGTAGTCGCCCATGTCGACAGCCTTTGCCATCTCCTCGCGGGTTACCAGTGTCTCATACAGTTTCTCGCCGTGGCGCGTGCCGATGGTCTTCACCTCCGTCTCAGCGTATTTCGGATCAACCTGCGCGTATGTTTCCTTCAAGGCCTGCGCCAGTACATCCAAGGTAGCGGCAGGAGCCTTCTGCACGAACAGGTCACCGTTATGCCCGTGCTCAAACGCATAGATTACCAGATCCACGGCATCGTCCAGCGTCATCATGAAACGGGTCATGTTGGGGTCCGTTACCGTAATGGGCCTGCCGTTCTTTATCTGCTCCACCCACAAGGGAATTACAGAACCGCGGCTTGCCATCACATTGCCGTAACGGGTACAGCAGATGGTTGTACCGGCTTCCTCACCCAACGCACGGCCCTTGGCTATGGCAACCTTCTCCATCATGGCTTTGCTGATACCCATGGCATTGATGGGGTAAGCCGCCTTGTCGGTAGAAAGCACTACTACGTTTTTCACCCCATGCGCTATGGCTGATTCCAGCACATTGTCCGTACCGATCACATTGGTCTGCACAGCCTGCAACGGGAAGAACTCGCAACTGGGAACCTGCTTCAAGGCGGCGGCAGAAAACACATAATCCACTCCCACCATGGCACCGTCCACAGACTGGCGGTCACGGACATTACCGATATAAAATTTCACTTTCGGATTCTGCAGGTGATGACGCATGTCATCCTGCTTTTTCTCGTCACGGCTGAAAATACGGATCTCTTTAATGTCACTATCAAGAAAGCGACGAAGAACAGCATTACCAAAAGAGCCTGTTCCACCGGTAATCAACAAAATTTTATCTTTAAATCCAGACATAATATCTTATATTAATTCAATCTTATAATTACTTTTATTATCAGTTATAATAGCTTTAAAATCTTCTTTTCTTCTTTGAATATTATAATAGTCTAGTAGCTCATCATTTGAAGTTATTGGAACAAAAGAGGTTAGCTTACTAATTAATTGCGAGAACTCACTATCGAAATCATTGTCTATGTTAAATACAAGTTGCTCTTTATAAATAGGATTAGCCAAACCACCCTTTCCTGAATGAATTAAAATATTACTGGCACATAAAGCCTCTAATGCAGCCAATCCAAAACCTTCATATAATGAAAGTTGAAAATAATATTTGGAACGTTTTAAAAAGGCTATCTTTTCTTCTTCAGATACTTCCCCTATCAATTCTATAGAATCATTCAAACCATATTTATTGATTATAGATTGGATAAAAGCCACTCCTTCCCCTTTCCTTCCTATAATAATAAATCGATAATCAGCAAATGCAGGTATTTTCTTTAATTCAGCAAAAACCTGCAAAGCCTTATCCACCCCCTTCCTTCTCACATTACCTTCATTCCCCATCCATACAATAGAAGTAAATAGATTCTCTTTCGGAATATCAGAGATAAACAGTCTTGTATCAATAGCATGCTCACTATAACTTAACTTCTTCCTCGAGGAAAGGCATTTAACGATATTCTTTAAATCAGATTGTGATACAACTATACAAGAATTAGAAATCCAATAACAGAGTTTAAAAAACAACACTTGAATTCTATAACTGCGAGTAGAAACATAATCTGCATCCAAAGAATCAATACCTCCAGTAAAATAAGTTTTTTTACCCAAGCATTTCGCAAACAATGCAGCAAAAAACGAGTATCGATAAAAATAGGAAAATAAAATATCATATTTCCAAAATAAAAGGCTATCCAATATCCGATTAGACAGCGAAACATCATATCCTAAATCTCCTAACAAAGCAATATCTATCTGATAAAACTTTTGAGTTTTAAATAATTCAAGGGAACCCACACTTGAGTAAAACAAGATTCTTTTTTTCATATTTTAGTGCTGCATTATGAAATTCATTAACCGCTTTGCCTGAATCTCTGAATTTTTATTCTCTAATATGAACTGTCTTGCATGTTTGCCAAATTCATCCAATTCCACTTGTTCTTTATTTCCCCATTCTTTTAAAACAGCAGTAAATGTCTCTCGTGAATTATCTGGTATCAACACCAAATGCTCTTCGTAATCAGCAGGAAGTCCTGGAAGCTTATACATAACCGTTGGCGTCCCTGAAGCCATATATTCCATTGTCTTCGACGGAAAAGAGTACTTGGTAAATTCTGCATCTCCTTTACGAGGATTAACCAATAATGTGGCTTGTTGTTGCATTTCGAATACACGGTTTTGCTCCACAAGTCCCCAATATATTATACGAGAATCATTTTTAGCAGCTACTTCAACAAAAGGTTGATCTAAACCAAAACCGCATATCCATAAAGAAAATTCTTTATCATCAATTTCATTAAACGCTGCTATTAAATCTCGAATACCAAAACGGGTATCCAACTTACCTGTATAAAGAATTACTTTTTTCCTCTTCTTTTGAGAAGTAACTTCTATGGGATTATATACACCTTCCAAAAGATGCCATGGACGAAATCCAACATTTAGCTTATCTTTCATGTGCTCAGTAAGAAGAACGAAAGAGTCAATCTCAGGAACTAATGCATAAATCTGATTAGTAATTTTCTTGCCCAATATCCTACAGAACCAAGATGTATTATCTCCAAAATATTCAGGCAAATCCAAAACAATACAACATACTTCTACATTGGGATATTTATATTTTAAATCAATGGCAGCCTTCAAATAGGGATAAATCACAGAATAAACCAATATTGTAACCTTTTCCTTACTATGTAAATCCAACCATTCAGTAGACTCCTTAATGATAGAACGATAAATGCTGTATTTTTTTATATAAGTAAAATTAAAGAATGCACCATTCACACCTTTCATTGAAGCAAATTCAAATTTTGAACGAGGAAAAAAAGGACTACTGCATCGCATTGGAAAACTCCCTATATCAGGAACATTAACTATATAATTAGGCTTATACTCTAATTTATCATAACCATGCAAAAGTGCTCTCTGAAAGGTTGTTGCACTAACAGATATACGACCTTTGGTTCGTTTATTTATAAGTGGCATTGTAGTAGGTTCACAGAAACAGCCCAAATACAAAACTTTCATAAAATAATTTATAAAGAAATAATTATTTTCAAATATATGATTTAACAAATGTGCCTTTAGAATACTCATTTAAAATGCCGAACAATAGACAGAAAAATGCAAAAAACATTGGAATACCTTCAAGAATAGGTTCAGACACAAACCCGACAAGCATTATAAACGAAAGAAAAGTAAAAGCTAAACGTAATATCGGATTAACAGACTTTAGTTTATAAACTCTAACAAAAGAATAAAGATATTGGCATGTCAAATAAAACAATAACAATAATGGAATGATGCCTGCCACTCTCCCACAGTCAAGCCATAAATTATGTGCATGACCAATTTTATTATTCATATTCATTCCTCCCAATGGATAATCCAACAATTTTGAGCCAACTATCATTAATCTATCAATTCTACCTCCTCCGGTTTCAACTTCATCTGTTTCAAACCGATCAAAGACAATCAATAAATCCCCATATGTCGTATAAATATATGACACAATTCCAATGAGAAAAATTAGAGATATTAACAACAACCTGATTTTTTTTATAGACATACCTTTAAAATTAAATATCAATGACATCAGCATTAATATTAATATAGCCACAATACAAGTTCTACTTTGGACGCGAACTGCACAATACACCGAGAGGAAAGAACCTATTAGAAATAAAAATTTCTTTTTTCTTCCCAATGGAATAAAAATAAACCCTAAGAACGACAAAAGGAACAATAATTTTGTCGTTATTAGCGTTGCAGAAATAAACCCTTCTTCATTATCAATCCCTATTAAAGGAATATTACGCCCCATTCCTATCACAAGAAAACCATTTTCCAATACATCTTTAATTACCGAGACAATAGCTACGGCAGACATAGACAATGCCATAATATACAATAAATTAATTAATGACACATCATCACTTCTCCGTACTAAAAACTTACCTAAAAGATATATAAAGGGGAAATTAATGAAAAAAATAAAAGTCGTAACATACCCAAATCCATCTGAAAATATAAATACAGACAATGCATACAGCATTCCCCACATAAAAAGGACACAAAAGGTTTTATCTATTAATTTATATCCTTTATGAACAAGAAGATAAATAAATGGTAAATAAAACATGTAATATCCATAGCCTGAATAATCTAAAAACATCAAAGCTAATAGTATACTCAAAAAACAATACTTATTCTTATGCAATATCTTCATGTATCATTCCCCAATATCTCACCTGAATTATATTTTCAGAGAATAAATCAATAAATAACTTTACGCGGCAAATAATACCTAAACAACATAGAAAAACATGTCAATGATGTATCTATCGTCCCTACAGCATTCTTATAATCAATTTTTTGTGTAAAAAAGATACTTCTAAGTCCAATGGTATACAATTTTCCATAAGGATAAGCAAAAAAAAGGATTGCTTTTCCTACTTTTTTCTCAAGCTCTTTCCTTGATAAAAATATTTCCTTCTGCATATTATTTTCATATCGCAATTTTGAATGTGACTGAGTATGAAAGCCTATGGTTACCAAAGGATCCTCACTATACACTTTCAGTTCACTATTCCCAATATATCCCTCTTTTCCAATAAAATTAGTAGTAATATATACGGTAAAAGGGATATTATATCTCTTCAAGAAAGGATAAGCATTCATATATGCATCCATCCAGCCATCATCAAAAGTAATAACAGCTTTTTTCTTTTCCGTCTTTTCATAAATATCATCAATACTTACAATTTGATAATTTATCCTTAATTCATCTATTATTTCTTTAAATCTTTCGACCTTACAAAGACACGCAGGAATCTCATCTAACTCCTCATTCGTAACATGATGGAACATAACAATCACACCTTTTTCGCAAAAAAATGCATTAAACCATACAAAAACTCTTTCTATAATTATGTAGAAGCAAGTAAATACTTTATTTACAAACATATTTTCTAAATTTTCTTAATATTAGATCTTTGAAATATTGAAGAATCATTGAACGATTGAAACTCCTTAAATAATACTCGGATAAGAACTGAATTGTTCTTATCCCAAATTTATTATCGCTGAACTCTGACATATCATAAAGATAAATACCATTTCCCTCAATCTCTTGCAAAACATTCAACTCAATAGGTCGCAACCTCATACCAAATGTTCTAATTATCTTATAGGGCATATTACGGCAACTCAACAAATAACGGGCCTCATCTATATTTTCACGATTACCATTCAAATCAATGATCACATCTTTAGATGGAAACTTTGACTTCAATAATAAACACTGAGCATAAGTATCATAATGCACTAGATCTCTAAATAATGGTAAAACATATTTTTTTCGTCCGTATATAAGCTCAACCTGATAACTATTGCTTATTTGTCCCTCATTAGTATGTACCCCTACGTCACTAAAGTTAGTAGAAAGTGAAGTGTAAGGATAAATAAAGAATTTATTGGTTAAGATAAGATATGCCTCGAAGTATTTAGACCAAGCCTTATCCCACCCTTTTATTATCGAATAGGTATCTACCTTATCAAAATTACAGTCCCATTTTTCCAGCCATTTACGAAACGGCTTCCACATACTGTAAGTAAACGTTTCTCCCCAAGTAGAAGTTGATTGATAAGCAAAAACATCATGCCCTATATTCAAAAAATAAAGGGGAAGATTATTAAAACCATTGTGCTCATTTCGATATAATGAAATACCAGCAACATTTACATCTTCTCCATAAGCACTCACAGTTTGTTCAATGTAATCATAAAAAAAAGGAGAGACATATAAATCATCTTCCAAAATAGTAACAGATTTAAAGAACTTACTTAAATCACCGCATCTATATATATGTTCTTTCAATCCCCTCTTTTTCTCCTGAATAATCACATATTTGTTCCCATGAGTCCATTCGAAATTTTCTACAAAATCATAAAGTTCTGTACAGTCACTCTTGTCTATACTTACAACTAAGGGAACAGCTATGGAAGCATAATAAGCCTCCTGCAAACTTTTAAGTAATCGTTTTATAGATACAATGCGGTTATAACCTACAACTACAATAGCATTGTGGTTAATTTCACAATCTGGAATCTGTAACATAATTTACAAATGTTTATTCAAGAGGAATATTTAACAAACATAAGTCTATTAAAGAAAAGAAGAAATGGATAATGTGGAATCACCTTAAAAAGGAGAAGAATTATCGCAATTTTGGAAAAACCGGCATGAATGATACTTTTCCAAATATACGGCAACGAAGCAATCTCTTTTATTCGCAAAATACTCTCATTTTTATCTGTTCGTACATGCATAATCTCATTAAACAAACAGCTATACAAATCCAATGCTAAAACTCTATAATATTCGTGATTTGGGAAATTCTCACCATACACCTCTTTTAACAGATTATATTGCTGCATATGTAGATATTTTTTAGACATAGGATAATTATGCATATATTTAGTCATCAAAGAATTTGGATTCACAAACATGTAACAATAAAGAGGCTCATTAATATAAAATAATTTGCGTACATATTTCAGATAAATAGTTGTAAAGCCTACATCCTCACAATACGAAATATCTTCGTTAAAGCGAATATTTTTATCTTTCAATATGGATGTGCGATACAATTTTGTACCAATACAGTTAATAATACTAGTTTTATGAAGTACGCTAAATGGCATTAACCATTGTTCTATAGTATATAGTCCAGACTTCTTGTACAATTTTGTATCAAAAACAAATAGATTTGGTTTACAACACTTATAAGTAAATACAACACAGTCTATATCATTATTTGCATGATAAATATTCAAGCATTTTTGAAGTGTACCCGGCTCTAAAAGATCATCACTATCTACAAATATTAGAAATTCACCTTGTGCAACTTCTATAGCATGATTTCGAGCCGATGAAACTCCTTGATTAGTCTGATTAAGTACTTTTATACATGAATACTTTTGAGCATAATCATTCAGAATATTCAGACTATTGTCAGTAGAACCATCATTTACCAATAATAACTCTTTTTCTACTTCTTGTGCTAAAAGATTATCAATAGTATTGGAGATAAAAGCAGAAGCATTGTATACCGGAATTATGATACTAATTAAATTACGTTTCAACATACAGTTTATTATTTCCCTATGCAGTAATATTGAATTCCTAATTGCTCCAACTCGTCAGAATCATAAATATTCCTGCCATCTACCACTACACAATTTTTCATACTTTTGACAATAACGCCCCAACTTGGTAAACGAAACTGCTTCCATTCTGTAAGTACCAACAATGCATCGGCGTCAAGTACAGCATCATACATATCATTAGCATATGTAATTGCATCACCAATACGACGTTTACATTCATTCATGGCCACAGGGTCAAACACCTTAATAATACAGCCAGCTTCTAACAACAACTTTATGGTGACAAGTGCAGTGGCCTCACGCATATCATCAGTTTCCGGCTTGAAAGCAAGCCCCCACAAAGCAATAGTCTTTCCTCGCAAATTGTCTCTATAATACTTCTTCAGTTTATTATAAAGAATAGTTTTTTGACTCTCATTCACAGCTACCACAGCTTTTAACACCTGCATCTGATACCCCTTCTTCTCAGCCGTTTTAATAAGTGCTTTCACATCTTTAGGAAAGCAACTACCTCCATAACCACAACCCGGATAGAGAAATTTACTTCCAATACGGCTATCACTGCCAATCCCTTTACGTACCATATTCACATCAGCACCTACTAACTCACAAAGATTCGCTATATCGTTCATAAAAGAGATGCGAGTAGCCAGCATAGAATTTGCTGCATATTTAATCATCTCCGCACTAGATATATCAGTAAAGATAACACGAAAGTTATTAAGCAAAAAAGGACGATAGAGTTTGGTCATCATCTCTTTTGCCTTCTCCGATTCTACCCCCACTACTACACGATCAGGACTCATAAAATCTTTAATAGCTGCACCTTCCTTCAAAAACTCCGGGTTACTAGCCACATCAAACGGTATTTCTACACCACGGCTATCAAGTTCTTCACAAATAACAGCCTTTACTTTCTGAGCTGTACCTACAGGAACGGTAGATTTAGTAACAAGAATAGTATATTTCTTAATATTCTGACCAAATAAACGAGCTACAGATAAGACATATTGGAGATCAGCAGAGCCATCACTATCAGAGGGTGTACCTACAGCACTGAATACAATATCAACATTATCAAGACAAGAAACCAAATCAGTAGTAAAATTTAAACGACCTTCACGATGATTACGAAGTACCATTTCATCCAATCCAGGCTCATAAATAGGTAATTGGCCAGACTGTAATAATTTTATTTTCTCTGCATTTACATCTACACAAGTGACATTTACCCCCATTTCGGCAAAACAAGTCCCTGATACCAAACCTACATAGCCAGTACCAACAATTGCAATATTCATAAAAGCTAAATTAATTTAAGGAATATCTTATCATTATAAATGAATCAAACTACCCATTTCGTCTAGATATTTAGGGGCAATATAGCTCATATATCCCCCTAAAGAAGTAAACGTCATTTCACCAAAATACAATTTGCCATTTGTAATATAAAAATCAATCCGGACTTGATGATGGCCTTTTGACAAAATTTCAGCAGCTTGTAACATATCAGACAAACATGTAGGTTTTTCAATCGTCACACAATCCTGCTTATGACCACCTGACAGCATATCTGGTTTTGGATTCCATTCTAAATCATACCATGCCAAACAACAACCTTTATATAATACTCTGTCAGCACATACCAAAATTGAATAAGGTTTCCCTTCTAAACAAAATACCTTATAATCAACCAAAGAGGTAGAATTAGCATTATCATTCTTTAAATACTCCTCAGCTATAATCTTAGGTTTTATACTATTATAATGAGGTTCTGCGTAAATTGTTCCGAATTTCAATTGAAGCCAAGTATTCAGTTGTTTTCTTACTTCATCCTCATTTATACTATTTTTATTCTTAACAACAATAATAGTACCACAACCATGATTTGTCTTAAGCACAAATGATGTCGGTAATAGGTTGAAATCAATATCACAAGCATCATCCCAAACACCGTAGAGTTCCACTAAAATACTGGAAAGGCCACGCTCTTTCACATAATCTCGTACTAGATATTTATCAGCAAGCTTTGTCCAAACAGAAGTGTCAGAATTGAATTTCAACCAATTGATTTTTTCATTCAAATTTTTCGGAGAACTCCAATTGATTTTTTTGTGAGAAATATTATAATATAATAAAGAAGCAAGTTTTTTTAAGTCACGTTTCCTATAATACTCACATAAATAAACAAAAATCTTGCGACGAATGAGTACAAGAGGATAAAAAATAACCCTCAATACATTCTTAATTTTTTCACAATTTTCATCTTTCATTATTTTTTAATTTTATAAATATTTTCTTTATTATACTCTTTTCGTCTTCTCTCAAACCAAACAGAAAAGCAAAAAATAAAGTTTGAACAGCAGATAAAAATATCAACAAAAATAACCAATTTATAAAATATCTACTAATATAAAAACAAATCAATGCATTTAATATAAAAACAGGAATCCCCCCAAAACAAACGTTTCTAAGATACTGCATAATTGAAAGATTTATATTTATATGTAAAAACAAAATACGTCCGACAGCACAAATTGATTCAAACAACACATATACCAACATTACCATTTCGGCTGAGTACCCCATTTTTAAAATAATATAAACTATAGGTAAAGTTAGAATCTTTATAGTATTAATACATATACTATAGACTTTAACATTACCCACAGCTTGATTAGCCACTGCCATATTCATAGTTAACAAATCAATCTGAATAGCCAAAAGAAACATCCTACAAAACATCGTTGTATAATCAGGAACTTCCCTTAGCCAAATAGCAAGCAACTTATCCATAAATATAAATGCAGGTACACTTATCATTGACATCAACAAAAAAGAAAACTTACATGAGATTTCTGCCAATCGAAACATCTTCTGTCTATCACCTGCACCTTCAGCTTTTATTATTTGAGGATTAATAGCTGTAGTTAATGCATTAGATAAAAAATTCAACTGTCCAGCTACTTGATTACCTATTCCATAGGCAGCATTAATCGCAGCTGAATAAAAATTATTCAAAAGTATTGCCACACCTTGCCCACGACCTACAATACAACAAGTCCCATATACATTCCATCCCATAAATGAGAACATCTCTTTAAACAAAGAATATTCAAAAGTTCTAAAATTAAAATGACGGCATTCTTCATATTTCTTTCTGCAATAAATATAATATAATATAAAATTAAATATCACAAGAAATAAAGAGCCACAAGAATACCAAATTAATTTATCAAATGTAACATAAATTAAAGAAACAACAATGGGTACTTTAAGAATGGAATCGACAATCTGTACCATAGATGAATAAACAAGATTCTCATGAGATATAAGAGATGCAAAATATGGAGTACTAACAAGATTAAAAAATAGAGAGCCAATCATTAGATAATATACAACCTTTGCCACAGACAGTCTTTCCATGCTTATATTTAACATATTGGCAAACACAAAATCAGTAGCACAAACTAATAGAACACATATAACCAATCCAAAAAAAAGTTGTATACAAAGACTATTATTAAAGATTTTAATCACCATTGGCATATCATTTTTCCCATGATGATATGAAAGATACCGTATAGTGGTATTAGCTAAATTTATCTGAATAAAAGAAAGCATAGCTATAACTCCTCCTACAAGATTGTATATTCCATAATCTTCTACTCCAAGATTATCAAGTACAACTCTTGAGGTATAAAGCATTATAGCCACTTGTACCACTGTACGCACGTACTGAATACCAGTATTAACAACAACACGCGTAGAAGAATCCATTAAAATACATTATTAATATATGTATAAATAAGTAATTATTAAGCAAAGAACTACTGTTCTTTAACCTTAAATCCTAAATAATCAAGATTACATGAGAAAAGGGTTAGAGTCTGAATTTTACTATTTTTATATACTCGGAAATTATATCACAGTTAACACTAAGTTATACCACTATTACTCAATGATTTCTAAAGGATACGGATTCTCCTCAATATTTTTCAAAATATCTATTACCTTCTTTTGCTCAGTAGATAAATCTAACATATTCCAGTTTTTCATTATGTTATAAGTTTCGCATCGCATGGATTCTTCATAAACCTCACCATAGGTATAAACCAGTAAATGGACCTTAAGCAAAGAAACGGGAAGCTTCTCCAGAACATTATAGATACGCTCTAAAACCACCTGTTTTTTCCGCTCTTTATCTCCATAATCATAAATGGTAGCATTATACCCCATCAAAAGAGCCAAGCACAAATTCGCCTCCTCCTCAACATCGGAACTCTGAGCAGAAAAAAGAGAATCGGACTTAACAAGCACTTCCTTATTCAACCGGCAAAAAGTGTCGGAATAGACCGGCTCACCGTCCATACCAAGATACATCAGCTCATGAGCTGCATGTTGAAGCTCAAGAGCACGGGAAGTTAAATCATTCATTATTATGATATATGATTAAAATATAAGATTATACTTATTTAGAAGTCACCCGATTATTTTCAGATAAGATTTGGGGACTTTGACACTTGCCGTCAAAAGATCTTTAATACGGATAACGACGTATGTTTTATTGGCTTCGATGGCAACCTCACCTTCAATACCGCTGAATTCGCCTTTGATAACTTTTACTTTATGCCCAACAGTAAGAATTTCGCTATTAAGGCTGACACCGTCAGGATTCAGATCCATCACGAACATAAAATCCTCCATTTGCTTATCCGGCACCACCAGCATGGAATGCGTGGAAAGGTCCTTCATATAAAAAAGGGGGACATTATAGATGTTGGATATATCGCAGGCTGTCTGCTTGGTGGAATGAACAAACACCAGATTACGGATTACTGGAACTTCGCTACGCTTACGGCGATACTTCAATTGCGAAATGACAAAACGCGTGGGAAGATAATAGTCAAGGTCCAAATGTTCTTCCGATTTAAGTCGGTCCAGAGATTTCCGGACTGTGAATTCCTGCTTGTCACGGGTGCGGGCTGCAAACCAATATTTCTGTTGTTCAGTCACTTAGGAATTTTCTTTCGAATGAATCAGCTCAGTTCCGGGTGCGCTTCGCGGTTTGAACGAGACATTTTCCCACCCAAACCGTATTGTACACTTTTGCAATGATAATAAGCTATTAAAGAAGATATTAGACCATAGAAATGTCCAATAAACGTTCGTTTAATAAACGTCTATTTTTAAGAAAATAAGTAGAGGTATAAAAGTTAAAAAGGAACAGAACTTTAAGATGTTAAATATTAGATGTATACTACTAAATTTCAATGTATTAAGATGAGACAGAAAACACTTAGGAAATATTTTTATTAAACATTTTGTTAGTTCAAAAAATACAGCTTATCTTTGCGTTCATTAAACGAACGTTTAAAAAACACCTCATCATTTCCAATATATCATTCTACATTCCAACATCTTACCCTCATAAATGCATTATTGAAGTTTCGCAAAGATGCCTGCTGATAAATGGGAATTTATCGCACAAAACGCAAGTGAAATAAAAGCCCACTTCTATAATCTATTATAATCTATGAAAAGAGAGTGAAAGCCCGTGGATTTCTATCTAAAACACAAGCATTCCTTTGCTTTTCACCCTTGCTTGGTCTACTGTTGCATAAGGAATTAATAACGCCTAACGGCCATGAACACCCCTGCTAACGGCCATGAAGCAATCGTTTAACGACCATAAGCAGGGTTGTTCATGGCCGTTAGGCGTCACTAACTCCAAGGCTTTTACAGATGAAGTACGTAACCCACACTTGTTGCGCACAAGGCGCAAACGTATTGTACAGTAACTTAAAAGACATTAGACGGGCATTATTCATAGTCGGGCAAACTCGAAAATGCAGGAAAACTACACCGACCGATTTATGTAACCCACGCGCGGTATTATATTAGAAAATAATAAGTTACGGCAAAACTCAGACGTTTTTGGCAGGTGGAAGCAAATTTTGCTTCCACCTTTTCAGGTTGCTTCCACCGCAGGGTAAATGCCGATGGATAGGGAGATACAGGAGATGGGTGGAAGTGTGGAAGCAAAGCAGATGCAAATTTATGTTTCAGCAACACGCCTTAAGTTTTAAAAAAGATGTAGTACAAAGGCATAAAATATAATAAGTGTTACAAATACACACTTTATGCCCCGACACTCTTGCAAATGTCGAAAAAGTCCGTACATTTGCAATGTGTTTTTCATAGTATTAGATTTAAGGTTAACAAAGGTTGGAGTACAGCGGTACTCCTTTTTTTATGCCCATACGTACCGTCCCGGTTCTCCAATAAAATTTTCACATAAAATGCAAGGCAACTTTTTATATCCATTTAGTTTTTGGCTATCTTTGCACTGCTTTTGGCGGGCATAGGCACGCATAAAGCAGCTTAACTAACAATAAATCAATAATTAAAAACAGAAAATTATGGCAATGCATACATGGTTTGAATGTAAGATCCGTTACGAGAAAACAATGGAAAATGGAATGAACAAGAAGGTGACCGAACCGTACCTGGTAGATGCCCTCAGTTTTACGGAAGCGGAAGCACGCATCATCGAAGAGATGACGCCGTTCATTTCGGGAGAGTTCACCGTATCGGACATCAAACGTGCCAACTATAGCGAATTGTTCCCCAGCGAAGAGGAAGCTGCCGACCGCTGGTTTAAATGTAAACTGGTTTTCATCACACTGGACGAGAAAAGCGGTGCGGAAAAGAAAACCTCTACCCAGGTATTGGTGCAGGCTGCCGACCTGCGTGATGCAGTGAAGAAACTGGATGAGGGCATGAAAGGCACAATGGCCGACTATCAGATAGCATCTGTAGCGGAAACCGCCATTATGGATGTATATCCGTACAGTGCAGAGCCCGACGACAAACCGGAAGTTTAATTTAAGTTATGAGTTATAAGTTATGAGTTATTATTGCGACCCATAACTTATAACTCATAACTCATAACTCAAAAAAAAGATGATTGCAGAGAATTTAAAACAAGTACTGAGCGAACTGCCTGGAAAGGTACGGCTGGTGGCTGTTTCCAAATTTCACCCCAACGAGGCGATAGAAGAAGCATATCGTGCCGGCCAGCGTGTGTTCGGAGAAAGTAAGGTGCAGGAAATGACTGCCAAATACGAAAGTCTGCCCAAAGACATAGAATGGCATTTCATCGGGCATCTGCAAACAAACAAAATAAAATATATCGTTCCTTACGTAGCGCTGATTCATGGCATAGACTCCTACAAGCTGTTGGCCGAAGTGGACAAGCAGGCTGCCAAAGCCGGAAAAACCGTCAACTGCCTGCTACAGCTGCACATTGCCCGGGAAGAGACCAAGTTTGGATTCAGCTTTGACGAATGCCGGGAAATGCTGGCAGCCGGTGAATGGAGAGAGCTCAAGCATATCCGGATATGCGGATTGATGGGCATGGCCACGAATACGGACAATGACGAACAAATCAAAACTGAGTTTTGTTCTTTAAGTAGCTTCTTCAATGAAGTGAAAGCCAAGTGGTTTGCCGATGCAGAGTCATTCCGGGAACTGTCCATGGGAATGTCTCACGATTACCACGAGGCCATTGCAGCCGGGAGCACCTTGATACGTGTAGGAAGCAAGATTTTTGGAGAAAGGAACTATTAACCATAAAAAATCATTATCATGGCAACATTAGAAACTACTTTTGCAGGGCTGAAACTCAAAAACCCCATTATTGTCAGTAGCTCCGGACTGACGGACAGCGCCGCCAAGAACCAGAAACTATCTGAGGCCGGCGCAGGTGCCATTGTGCTAAAATCACTCTTTGAAGAGCAAATCATGATGGAGGCTGACTGGATGGGAGACCCGAACATGTACCCCGAAGGCAGTGACTACCTTGTAGGATATATCCGCGAACATAAGCTGGGTGAATATCTGAACCTGATTAAGGAAAGCAAAAAGGTTTGCAATATCCCCATCATAGCCAGCATCAACTGCTATCAGAATGCCGACTGGGTGGAATTTGCCACCAAAATAGAAGAAGCCGGTGCAGACGCACTGGAAATCAATATCCTTGCACTGCAGACGGATGTACAGTATACATATGGAACCTTCGAGCAACGCCACATCGACATTCTGAGCCACATCAAGAAGACGGTCAAGATACCCGTCATCATGAAGCTGGGTGACAACCTGACCAATCCGATAGCTCTGATAGACCAGCTGTATGCCAACGGTGCCGCCGCAGTAGTGCTGTTCAACCGCTTCTACCAGCCGGACATCAACATTGAGAAAATGATACAAGTATCCGGCAACGTATTCAGCAATGAAGCCGATTTGTCCAAAGCCCTGCGCTGGATAGGCATCGCTTCGGCAGCCGTAAACAAACTCGATTATGCTGCTTCCGGTGGTATCCACTCGCCCGAAGGCGTTGTCAAGGCAATATTGGCAGGTGCTTCGGCCGTAGAGATATGCAGTGTGCTTTATCAGAATTCAGCTACCATCATTGAAGAATACATCCGCTTCCTCAACTTGTGGATGGACCGCAAAGGTATGGAAACCATCAGCCAGTTCAAAGGTATTCTGAACGTAAACGACCCGAAGGGAGTCAATACCTTCGAACGTACACAGTTCTTGAAATACTTCTCTTCACATGAATGAGACAAAAGGGTGACAAGAAGACAATAAAAATGAAAGGGTGATAACATCATTGCTGTGTTATCACCCTTTCATTTTATACTTACCCTATCTTTTTATTTCTTCTTATCCAGCGCCTCAAAGCAGGAATTCTTGCTCACGAACTCCGGAACAATATCCTTCATGGCAGCAACAATTTTCATCTGGTCATAAGTGTAACTTACATCAATCAGCTTCTGGATACGCTCCTTCACCTCGTCATAGTCATACTCACGCACCGTGGCAATCATAATCTTCTCATGATAGGTGGGCTTTGTAAGCTCCTTCACATTCAAGAGTTCCTCGTAGAGCTTCTCGCCATGACGGAGACCGGTAAATTCAATCTTCACATCCGTACGTCCGGAAAGGCTGATCATACGCTTGGCAAGGTCCACAATCTTCACCGGCTTACCCATGTCGAAGATATAGATTTCACCGCCGTTGCCCATACTGCCGGCCTCAAGAACAAGGCGGCAAGCTTCGGGAATGGTCATGAAGTAACGGATTATCTCAGGATGGGTCACCGTCACCGGACCGCCACGCTGAATCTGGTCACGGAAACGGGGAATGACAGAACCGTTGGAACCCAGCACATTGCCGAAACGCGTAGTGATGAACTGAGTGGCATGGCCTCCCTCCTTCTGCAACTTCTTCGCAAGAGACTGCACATAAATCTCGCAAATACGCTTGGAACAGCCCATCACGTTTGTAGGGTTAACAGCCTTGTCCGTAGAAATCATCACAAACTTCTCGGCACCGTATTTCACGGCTAGATCGGCAACGGTGCGCGTACCGAATACGTTCACCTGGATGGACTCGGAAACGTTGTCCTCCATCATCGGCACATGCTTGTAGGCGGCCGCATGGAAAATATACTGGGGCTTGAACTCCCTGAAGATATCCTCCATGCGCGTGGCATTGGAGATGTCGGCTATGATGGTCTCAGCATCGATGTCGCGCCAACGGTCCTGAAGTTCCAGACGGATGTCGTGCAGAGGGGTCTCGGCCTGGTCCACTAAAATAAGCTTATAGGGATTGAACGAAGCCACCTGGCGCATGATTTCACTGCCGATGGAGCCGGCGGCGCCCGTAATCATCACACGCTTGCCCTCCAGATGAGAGGCAACCTTATGGATATCTATCTCGATAGGATTGCGCTGAAGCAGGTCCTCAATCTGAATTTCCTTCAACTGTGTGCGGCTCAGCGCCTGACCGTTCCACTCGCTCAAAGGAGGCGCGGTCATCAGTTTGATGTTGTGCACCAGCAGGCGGTCAGCCATGTCGGACTTCTTCAGTTCCTCCATCTTGGCAGGAGAAATGATGATGGTCTGCACATCGCGGTCGTTCAGCACATCAATCAGCGTATCATCGTTGGGGAACACCCTGACACCCATCATCACCTTGTTGATAAGCTCAGGTTCGTCCGCAATGAATCCGCGCAGACGGTAGTGGTTGCGCAGATTGACACGCAATGCCTTGGCAATGTTGACCCCGGCTTCCTTGGCACCGTAAATGAACACATTGGCACTATGGGTGCCGTCGAAGTTCAGCGCCTCGAAGAAAGTCTTGACAATCACACGGGAGCATGCCATCATGGCAAAGCTGATGATATAAGACATGAACAGCACGCTGACCGGAGCCAGGTTGAACTCCAAATAGCTTTCTGTCAAGACGCTTGTTATCATCAGCAGTGCATACGACACTGTTAATGACACAAAAATGCGCATGATATCCACAAAGGAGGAAAAGCGCAACACATTGGAATACGTACGGAAAACACGGAAGAAAATCAAGTTGACAACAACCGTCCATAAAATGGTCTTGTCAATGGTAGAGGATTCCAAAAAAATGCTTCTGAAATCATATCGGAGAGCATAGGCCAACAGACTGGATATGACGATGATAAATACGTCAATTAATAGAATAGTCCATATCGGAAGCACTTTCGCGGAAAGATACCGATGAAAAAAATTTCGCTTCATTTTGCTTGACAGTTTTGTTTTAGGCGAGGCAAAGATACACTATTTTAGTCAAAACGGGCAAAAAATCGATAAAAAAATGTTATAATAATTATCTATCCTCTATAAAGAAACCATCCCGCCTTCCCCTGTTTTAGCAGCCGGAAAGCGGGATAGAAATAGTTTTACCCCGGAAAATGCGATATCCGCTACATCAGATTACTTGCCAACTCGCTCAACTGGCTACGTTCTCCTTTCACCAGATTGACATGGGCAAACAAGTTCTGGTCCCTCATACGGTCTATCATATAGACAAGTCCATTGGACTGACTGTCCAGATAGGGTTGGTCTATCTGCTGAATATCACCGGTAAACACCATTTTCGTGCCCTCACCGGCACGGGTGATGATGGTCTTAATCTCATGTGGAGTCAGGTTCTGGGCTTCATCAATAATACAGTAGGTTTCGCTCAAGCTGCGCCCGCGGATAAAGGCCAATGCCTCGATGACCAATTGTTCACTTTTTTGCATATCCTCCAAGCGTTTCACTTCAGAGGAATTGGCAGCGAACTGATGCTTGATTACATTCAAATTATCAAACAAAGGCTGCATGTAAGGAGCCACTTTCTCATTGGCATCACCGGGAAGGAATCCAAGGTCCTTATTGGATAGGGCTACGATGGGACGTGCCAGAAGAATCTGCTTGTAGTCGGTAAGTTTTCCCAATGCAGCGGCCAGTGCCAGCAGGGTCTTGCCGGTTCCCGCCTTACCAGTCAGGGCAACCAGCTTGATGTTCGGGTCATTCAGCACCTCAAAAGCAAAGCTCTGCTCAGCATTGCGCGGTTCAATGCCATAGTTCTTTGTCTTGTTGACCCGGCAAATCGAATGGGTAAAGGGATTATAACGTGCAAGCACACTGCTGCGGTCACTCTTCAGCACAAAGCATTCATTAGGACGAATGATGTCCTTAAAATCAAACTCGTTGATGTCCAGTCCTTCTTTGGAAGAATAAATGCGGTCTATCAGCGCAGGGTCAATACCCTCGAACACTTCATTCGACTTTTCGAATATATCCACATTGATTACCTTATCATTGATGTAGTCTTCGCACAGCAGACCGATGGAACGCGCCTTCATGCGCAGATTCACGTCTTTCGTGACAAGAATGGTTTTCATTTTAGGCTTTTTGGTAGAAAGCCAGTCCACTACCGACAGAATCTGATGGTCGGGAATGCGTTCGGGAAAGGAATCACGTACCCGGGGAGAGTCCACCATGCCTGCCACCACAAACAGACGGCCCAAGCCCTCTCCCAATGGCGCCCCTTTGGTGAACAGATTGTCATCGGTAATCAAATCTAGTTCACGGACGAACTCACGCGCATTGAAATTAATCTGCTCATTACCTTTCTTGAATTTGTCCAGTTCTTCAAGGACTACGATGGGAAGATAAATGTCATTCTCTTGAAAATTCTTCAAACAGTTATAATCATGAAGAATCACATTTGTATCAATCACAAAATTTTTCTTAGCTCCCATACACGTTAGATTTAAATTGTTAATACCTTTGCATAAGCTTAAGATAAGCTACACTGCAAGCAATTTCAAGCAAGCTTGATTGCGTTCGGTCTGCATTATCTTTGTCGCTTTTAAAGATAACAAATTAATAGGGAGAAAGGATTGCTTCTCCGTTAAATATTATAAAAGATGGATTATCAGGACACTTTAACTTACTTATATAACAGTGTGCCCATGTTTCAGCAAGTGGGCGGCTCAGCATACAAGGAAGGATTGGAAAACACTCTGACCCTGGACGCACACTTCGAACATCCCCACCGCAGTTTCCGCAGCATTCATGTGGCCGGTACCAATGGAAAGGGCTCCTGCTCGCATACGCTTGCCGCCATACTGCAAGAGGCAGGATACAGGGTCGGGCTCTATACCTCGCCCCATCTGGTGGATTTCCGGGAGCGCATCCGGATTAATGGACAGCCTATACCCGAGGAATACGTCATCCGTTTTGTAGAGCAGGAACGTGGCTTCTTCGAACCCCTCCATCCCTCTTTCTTTGAGCTGACCACTGCCATGGCCTTCCGCTACTTTGCCGATGAGAAGGTGGATGTAGCCGTAATCGAGGTGGGACTAGGCGGACGCCTGGACTGTACCAATATCATCCGTCCGGATGTATGCATCATCACCAACATCAGTTTTGACCATACCCAATTCCTGGGGGACACCTTAGCAAAAATCGCAGGAGAGAAGGCAGGAATCATCAAAAGCGGTATCCCCGTTGTAATCGGCGAGACCACTCCCGAAACGAAACCGGTATTTCTGGAAAAAGCACAGACAACGGGTGCTCCCATCTACTTTGCCGAGGAGAATGACCGTGAAGACTATCCCGGAATAGAATACGAACTGAAAGGACTCTACCAGCAGAAAAATGCCCGGACCATCCTCACCGCCCTCCCGCTACTGAAAGAAGCCGGCTACCGGCTGGACGGACAAGCAGTGCGCAGTGGCTTTGCCCGTGTGGTGGAACTGACGGGCTTGATGGGACGCTGGCAAAAACTGCAGGACTCGCCCACCCTGATTTGTGACACCGGCCACAATGTGGGAGGCATCACCTACATTACAGAACAACTGAAACAGCAGGCTTACCGCCAGCTACACATCATCATAGGCATGGTGAATGACAAGGATATACGGGGGGTACTGGCCCTGCTGCCCCGGGAAGCGACCTACTACTTCACCAAAGCCAGCGTGAAGCGAGCATTGCCCGAAAGCGAACTACAGGAGCTTGCCGAAGCAGCAGGTCTGGAAGGACATTGCTATCCTGATGTACCTGCCGCCGTGCGGGCTGCACAAGAAAAAAGCCTCCCGGAAGATTTCATCTTCGTGGGAGGCAGCAGTTTCATTGTGGCCGACTTGTTAGCGAACCGCGATGCACTCAATCTCTACTAAGGCATCTTTGGGCAGCGCCTTCACTGCCACAGCCGAACGTGCCGGGAAAGCACCGTCAAAATAAGTGGCATATACCTTGTTCATATCAGCGAACAAGGACATGTCTGCCAGGAAAACGGTTGTCTTCACAATATTCGCCATGCTCAGACCTGCCTCTTCCAGGATATGCTTTATATTCTCCAAGGACTGGCGGGCTTGCGCTTCCGCACCTTCAGCCATCACTCCGGTAGCTGCGTCAATAGGCAACTGACCTGATACAAATACCATTCCGCCGGCTTCGATAGCCTGGCTATAAGGGCCTATGGCGCCCGGTGCCTTCTGGCTGCAAATCACTTTCTTCATGATTGTCAAAGTTTGTTTTTATTAATAATCGAGTCTATTTTCCTTTTTTGAAATAAAAAAATCCGAAGTATATGCAGTATTCCGGAAATCCACGCATTTTATAAATAAAACAACGTAATTTCACTCATAACCTGTTATACCTAGACTTAACTCATTTAACACGGGGGAGTTCCCCAAAACAGAGGCTCTGCTTGCGAAAGCAGAGCCTTTATTCTATCCCATCCCTTTACTTGCAATGCTTCTCAATCAAAGCATCCACATTGGGGTCACCCAATTCCTTTGCCTTGGCAAAGCTGGCACAAGCTTCCTTATCCTTCTTCATCTGCAGCTGGGCGATACCCATCAGACGATAGGCCTCGGCATAGTTAGGGTCTTTCTCCAAGGCAGTCTTCAGCACATTCAACGCCTCCTCGTAACGTCCCACGCGAAGATTCACCACTGCCAGTTCGGCACGGTAGGTCAAATCCTCCGGATTCAGTTCGATGGCCTTCGCCATATCGTCCAGCGCACGCTGGTACTGCTTGGCCTTCAAGGCAGCCTGCTCACGGTAATAGTAGAACATGTCGTTCACTTTACCGTTCACGGCATTGTAATAGGCGTCATAATCCAACATGGCATTACGCGCCTGGTCTGCATTCATGCGGGCTTGGGCACGCTCCAGCAAGTAAGGGGCAGCTTCCTCCGTATAGGGCTGGGTAAAGCGGGCCACACAGCTGTCCATCAGAGCCAGTACCTCTTCGGCAGGCGCCTGCATCAATTCCTTGGTCTTGGCGGCACTGAAGAAGGTAGCCGGAGAGGCCAGAATGGTCTTGTTCACTTTATCATAGCTGGTAAATGCCGACGGATAGTCCTGCTTGGCAAACTGGATGTCACCCTCCAATTGGACATAAACCGGAAGCTCGTCAATGGCTATCGCTTTCCGTACCTCGCCCAGAGCTTTGTCGAGCGACCAATCCTTATAAACTTTCTCGGGCTTGCCCAATGCATAATTATAGATTATCTTGGCCCGGTTGTAATACACATCATCTTTCTTTGCAGCAACCTCCAAAGCCTTATCCATATCTGCGGCAACCTTATCCATGGAAACATCTTCACGGGACATGAACAGATGCTGGGAAGCACGGCGCAGATAACCGTCGGCACTGGCAGGATATTGTGCAATGAAATCATTCAGAGTCTCCATATACTTCTCCGGAGACAGTTGGGAAGAAGCCATGTAGAGGAATACCAAAGCCTGCTCTTCGGTATCGGGCAATGCCTTCTTGATACCGATGCCCTTCAATGACATATCTCCATAAGACAATGCGGAGATATTCTGCGACATGGCGAAATTGGCATCAATAGCATAGCAGATGGTAGCCGTGTCTTGTCCGGAGGACTTCTGCGCAAGGCCGAAGACCTGCCCGTCCACAGTCATCAGCGGACAACTCACCATCTTGTCCTTCAGACGCATATCGAGCGTATAATAGGAATAGTTGCCGGAAATCTTATCAGCTTCCTTTACTTTCCCGGCAGTGTAGGAACGGTCTTTCTGGGTGGAATAAGGCAGCAGATATACATCCGCACCGGCAGCCGGAGCCACAGCAGCCAAAGTGAGTGCCGTGACTTTCTTTCCGGGGATACCGACACGGAACTTGACAACATCGTACATGTCATCGGCCCCCATAATGGCCTCCACCGGCATCTGTGTCCCGTCCGAGCTCATCACAACGGCGCGCTGGGCACCTTTGAACAAGGTGTAGTCAGAAAGCGCAACGCCATCTTCAGTGACAAAAAAGCCGTTTCCAGTATTCAGTATCTTATCGTTCTGGTCGTAGGTCACCACCGAAAAAACGGCACGTTTGGCTTTGTCTACCCACTTCGGGGCTTGTGCCACACTCCACTGAGCCAATAAACAGAGAGTGAGCATCAACAGCAATTTCTTTTTCATATCTTAGTTGGTTCTTTGTTTTACCGCTTCATAAATCAAAATGCCGGCTGCAACGGAAACATTGAGGGACTCGATGGTTCCCAACATGGGAATCTTCACCCACTCGTCACACAACGCCAGGTTGTCATAGGACACCCCCTTGTCTTCGGCACCCATAATGATGCACATCGGACCGGTATAGTCGGCTTTGGTATAGTCGTAATCGCCTTTCTCCGTGGCTGCCACGATATGGAAACCACTATTCTTGAGGAATTGCAGGGTCTCTTTCAAGCTGTGTTCGCGGCAAACGGGCAAAGTGTGCAAGGCTCCTGCCGAGGTTTTCATGGCGTCTGCGTTGACTGATACACTGTTCCGTGCAGGGATAATCACGGCATCTACCGCCGCACACTCGCAAGTACGGGCAATGGCACCGAAATTGCGGACATCCGTGATGCCGTCGAGCATCACAAACAGAGGATTCTTGCCCTGCTCGAAAAGGAAAGGTACCAAGTCCTCCGTCTTCTGGTAAGTGACTGAAGAGATGAAGGCAATTACTCCCTGGTGATTCTTCCGCGTCACGCGGTTGATGCGTTCCACCGGAACGCGCTGTACCGGTATCAAAGTCCCTTTCAAGACAGCGAACAGCTCTTTTGACAAATCACTCTGAATGTCCTTCTTTACCAATATCTTGTCTATCTCTTTTCCTGCCTGAATGGCTTCTATCACGGCACGAACGCCGAAAATCATTTCACTGTTATCAACCATATATGGGTATTTACTATTTGACGATTTACTATTTACTATTTGATACTTCCAGCAATGCTCTGGCATTGTTCAGTGCGGCTTCGGTCAGCTTAGCACCACTCAGCATATGGGCTATTTCTTCCACACGTTCATCGTCGGTCAGACGACGGATGTGACTGTTTGTTTCCGTCTCGTTGTCCTGCTTGTACACCTTATAATGGGCGCATCCGCGGGCAGCAATCTGGGGCAGATGGGTGATACTGATTACCTGGCGGTCCTGCTCGCCCATCTCCTGCATGATATCCGCCATGCGGTCGGCTATCTCGCCGGAGACTCCGGTATCTATTTCGTCGAATACAATGGTAGGAAGCTTGACGGCACCGGCTATCATTGCTTTGATGGAGAGCATGACGCGGGCTATTTCACCACCCGAAGCAACGGAGGAGACGCTTTGCAATGCCCCGTTCTTATTCGCGGAAAACAAGAAGTTCACAGTATCCGCCCCGTGTATGCCCGGCTCTTTGCGGGCACCTATCTCTACCTGGAAACGGACATTGGGCATGCCCAACGGAACCAGCCGCGCAGCCATCTGCTTCTCCACTTCACGGGCAGCGGCAGTACGCGCCTTGGTGAGGACGGCAGCCTGCTTTTTCACCTTATTATATAAAGCGTCGCAACGCGCTTTCAGTTCCTCGATGTGCTCGTCGGACGAAGTGATAGCGGAGAGTTTGGCGGCGTATTCATCCGTCAACGCCAGAAGTTCACCGACAGTGGAAACGCGGTGCTTCTGTTGGAGCGTATAAATCAAGTTCAGACGTTCGTTCACTTCATCCAGACGTTCGGGGTTGAACTCTATTTCATCCTCCTTACCCGACACTTCCTGCGAAATATCCTTCAACTCGATATAAGTGCTTTCCATGCGTTCGGCAAGTTCCCCGGCAACCGGATAAACCCTCTGCAGGCCGAGCATCGTATTCAGGCATTCCTTCAGCCCGGACAACAAGCCTCCTTCGTCCGAGTAGAGCGTCTGCCCTACCCGATAGAGTCCGGCCTTTATCTCTTCCGCATGGCTCAGCGTATCTGCCTCTTGCTCCAGCTCCTCCTGCTCACCGGCAGACAAGTGTGCCTCTTCCAACTGTTCCAGTTGGAAACGGATATAGTCTTCGTCCGACTTATCCTGATTGGCACGGGCAACAAGGGCCTCCAAATCCTGCTGTGCCTGCTTCCATGCTCCGAAGATATGCTGGTAAGCAGACAAGGCCTCTTCGTTATGCGACAAGATGTCCAGTACATTCAACTGAAATCCTTCCTTGTTCAGCAATAGGTTCTGATGCTGGGAATGCACGTCAATCAGCTGTTCTCCCAACTCCTTCATCTGAACCAATGAAGCAGGCGTGTCATTGATGAATGCCCGGCTCTTGCCCGAAGCGGACACCTCGCGGCGCAGGATGCATTCTTCCTCGTACTCCAACTCATTCTCCTCAAAGAAAGGCTGCATACCGTAAGCGGAAATATCAAAACGGGCCTCGATAATGCACTTCGAAGCTCCTACACGAATGGCTTTCACATCGGCACGCTGTCCCAGCAGCAGACCGATGGCACCCAGAATAATGGATTTTCCAGCACCGGTCTCACCCGTTATCACCGAGAAACCGCTGCTGAAGCTGATATCGAGCTTTTCAATAAGCGCATAATTCTGTATGTAAAGCGAACGCAACATAAGGATATTGACGATTTACGATTTACTATTTACTATTTAAATCTTTCACCAGACGGTCTACGATGTCGGCAGCCACTTCGGCTTTGGACTTCAAGGGGTAGTCCGTCTTTCCCTGGTGGTCTATGATACTGATTTTATTGGTATCGCAACGAAAACCGGCTCCCTTGTCGTTCAGGGAGTTCAGCACGATGAAGTCCAGATTCTTGCGGTTGAGCTTGTCTTCCGCATTCATCTGCTCGTTATGAGTCTCAAGGGCAAAGCCTATGAGGAGGCGCCGTTGGTGCTCTGTATCGTTCTTCAGATTGCCTAAGAAAGCGGCTATGTCGCGGGTAGGTTTCAAGTTCAAACTCATCTCCCCGGTCTTTTCGCGCTTGATTTTCTCATCCGCCACTTGTTCGGGGGTGTAGTCTGCCACGGCAGCCGTCAAGATGGCGGCATCGGCATGGACAAAGGCGGCGGATGCAACCTCGAACATCTCCTGCGCCGACTCTACCGCATGGTACTGGTGCATCGGGAAGTAAGTGCCTTGCTGCACCGGACCGGCAATCAGTATCACCTTGGCCCCTCTGGCGGTACATTCATCTGCCAGGGCAAGTCCCATCTTGCCGGAAGAATAGTTGCCGATGAAGCGCACCGGGTCTATCTTCTCATAAGTAGGTCCTGCGGTTATCATCACTGTCTTGCCCACCAGGTCGCCCTCTTTGGCAGCAAAGTACATTTCCAGATGGCGGATGATATTCTCCGGCTCCTCCATACGGCCTTTCCCCACCAGATGACTGGCGAGTTCTCCCGTAGCAGGTTCTATGATGTGGTTTCCATAAGAGCGGAGTGTATCCAGATTCTTTTGGGTGGAAGGATGAGCATACATGTCCAGGTCCATGGCAGGCGCCACAAACACCGGAGCTTTGGCGGAGAGATAGGTGGTAATCAGCATATTGTCTGCCACGCCATTCGCCATCTTGCCGATGGTGGAAGCCGTAGCCGGAGCTATCAGCATGGCATCTGCCCACAGACCGAGGTCCACATGGCTGTTCCAGGTGCCATCGCGTTGGGCAAAGAACTCACTGATAACCGGTTTGCTGGTCAGGGCAGAGAGCGTGATAGGGGTAATAAATTCTTTTCCGGCAGGCGTAATGACCACCTGCACCTCTGCACCACGCTTAATCAGTCCGCGAATAATATAGCATGCTTTATAGGCGGCAATGCTGCCCGTAATGCCCAATACTATTTTCTTCCCTTTCAGTATATTTGCCATTTATTTCTGAGTCATTTCACGCAGACGTATCTTGGTCAGCGTGGCTTTGGTATTCAGGGTAAAATCACTGTTCAGAATCCAGCTGTAATAGCCGGGGTCGCGCTTCAAGACATCGGATACCGACATGCCTTTGTACTTGCCAAAATTGAATACTTCCACACCTTTATCGTCGTAGACCATACGGCCGGCAAAGTCCACATTCTTGTTGAAGCTGGAATAGTCGGCAAGGAAAGCCACGTCATTCTGCAACTCCGGATAGCGGTCCAACTGAGACATCAGCACCTCGTAAGTGGCACGTGTATCAGCCTCTGCCGTATGGGCGTCTTCCAGATTCTTGCCGCAATAGAATTTATAGGCAGCAGACAGCGTGCGTTGCTCCATCTTGTGGAAAATGACCTGCACGTCCACAAACTTGCGGCGGCTCATGTCAATGTCCACACCGGCACGAAGGAACTCTTCCGCCAGGACGGGGATATCAAAACGGTTGGAGTTGAAGCCCGCCAAGTCGCATCCTTCAATGTCATTGGCAATGTTGCGCGCCACTTCCTTGAATGTGGGGCAGTCGGCTATATCGGCATCGTAGATGCCATGAACGGCAGATGCTTCGGCAGGAATGGGCATTTCGGGGTTGATACGCATGGTTTTGGACTCCTCATTCCCGTTGGGATATACCTTGAGGTAACAAATTTCGACAATTCGGTCTGAGTTGATATTGGTACCCGTAGTCTCCAAATCAAAAAAGACTATCGGATTTTTCAGATTCAATTTCATTGTTTTTTCGTTTTATAAGCTCTGGCTATGAGCTATAAATTATAAGTTTAACTTACAAGCCACGAGCTACAAGTACCGTGCGGCATAATTGCGCAGCCACTTGTAGCTCGTAGCTCATAATCCGATTGCTAATATTCATCAGTCATTCAGCATCATCGGCATCAGCAGCATCAGCAAGTCTTCGTTCTCTTCCTGCTCTACCGGAATAATGACACCTGCACGTGAAGGATCTGCCAGTTCGATAACGATTTCATCGGCAGAAATGTTATTCAGAATGTCAATCAGGAAAGTGGACTTGAAACCGATGCTCATCGGATTGCCCGCATATTGGCAAACCAGTGTTTCTTCGGCCGATGTAGAGAAGTCGATGTCCTGTGCGGAGATGACAATCAGATTCTCCTGCATACGGAGCTTGATAAGGCTGCTTGCCTGCGAAGAGAAGATGGACACGCGGCGCAAAGCACCGAGCAGTTGCAGGCGGTCTACCGTCACTTTATAAGGGTTGTTCTGCGGAATCACAGAGTTGTAGTTGGGATAGCGACCTTCGATAAGACGGCACACCATGCGGTAGCTTTCCAGTGTGAACACAGCGTTGCGTTCGTCGAACTCGATAGTCACCATGCCTTGCTCTTTCGGCAGCAGATTCTTCATCAGCGAAGCCGGCTTCTTGGGCAGGATAAAGGCGGCACGTTCGTTACCTTTGGCGGCCAGTGTCTTGCAGCGCACCAGCTTATGACCGTCTGATGCCACCATCGTGATGTCCTCCGTTGTGATATCGAAATAGATACCGTTCATCACGGGACGAAGCTCGTCATCAGCCGTAGCAAACACGGCACGGTTGATACCACCCAGCAACACTTGTGCATCCATTTCCACACGTACGGCATTGTCACCCAACATGGCAGACTGCGGGAACTCGTCCGCATTCTGCCCCATCAGGCTGTATTTACCGTTCTGATACTGTACCGTGATTTCAAGGGAATCCGTATTGATTTCAAAAGTCAACGGTTGTTCGGGAATTTCCTTCAAAGCGTCCAAAAGGGTTTTGGCTGTGACGGCAAAACGGCCGTCCATATCACTTTCATTCACTTCGACCGTAGTGACCATCGTCGTTTCACTGTCGGAAACAGTTGCAGACAAGGTTCCGTCTTGCAGTTCAAAGAGGAAACAATCCAAAATAGGCAACGCATTCTTCGAATTAATCACACGGCTGATAGCCTGCAAATGACTGGAGAGCGCAGTACTCGAAACGATAAATTTCATATCTTCTGTATATTTAAGTTTTTTATTTTGCTAACGTCTTAGAAACCGTTTTTATCTTTTTCAAACTGACGGACAAAGTTAAAAAAAGAATTCCCTACGACAAAGAAATAGCAAGAAAAAACAGCCGAATATTCGTCTCATATTCCTAAAAAATTGTAACTTCGCCGCATCATTTAAAAAGAAAACAATGGAATTTACAGGAAAAATCATCGCTATACTCCAGCCCAGAGGCGGAGTTTCCAAGTCAGGTAACGAATGGAAATCACAAGAATATGTGATTGAAGACCATGGCCAATATCCGCGCAAAATGTGTTTTGACGTATTTGGAGCGGACAAAATCGAACAGTTCAATATTCAGATGGGCGAAGAGCTGACAGTATCTTTTGATGTAGACGCACGCCAATGGCAAGACCGTTGGTTCAACAGTATTCGCGCATGGAAGGTAGAACGCGTAAGCACTGCCGCACCCGCTCCGGGCGCTCCCGTTCCGCCGCCGGCTCCCACTGCCGCACCGGAATTCCTCGCAGGGGATGCAAAGGATGACCTGCCGTTCTAAGAATATGTTATAATTCACCACAGATTGCACAGATTAACACAGTTCATTCTAGAATTTTGATAATCAAGATTTTTTAGCTGTTTTAATCTGTGCAATCTGTGGTGAGTGTGTATTTTGACTTTCCTCGTGCTTATTTTCCCTCAGCACTCTACAGAATGACCGATTAATCACCCTTTATAAAGCAATACGATATTCGGATAAACCACCCCTTCTGTACAAGTGAATTGTACTGCAAGCATGAAATGACGGAAGAAGTTGGATTGACGGAAGAAGAAGTTCGGTATCAGACGCACATACGTTTCAGGCTGGCTCAGCATCATCTCCATATCCACCATCATCACAAAATTATATATGGGTGAAAGACTGCCTATACCCTCTTCGTACACCGGTGTTCCGTCTAACACATCTCCACTCTCCACCGCCTCAATATAGGCCGAAAGGCTCAGTGCATCGGGAGCCAGCAACAGACTACCCCGATAGAAACAGGCAAAGGTATAAAGGGCAGACTCCGTGATGCCCGTCAGCTGGGTGAGCAGCGTGTTACGGGGCAACACATATTTAGGGAACTTCCTTGCTTTGGGATACAACGAATTATTTGAAACCACCTTCGGCATAAGCGGAGCGTCCTCTTCCTTGGGGGTACTGTAAAGCAGAGACTGCAAGCGGCGTTCCGCTGCCAGTTCATCCTTGAGAGGGATACACATCACGGCGCAAGGCAGCTTGTCCAACGTGTCTTTAGACTGGAACAAGCAAGACATCACGCTCTCGCCCGCATGCTCATTCAAGTAAGCAATCCACTCCTCGTCGCGCTGCTTGATATAGTCTGAATAGGTGGCCTTGGCATACTCCTGACTGGCAGTAAAGCCAAACCAGGAATTTCTGTCAGACATTGCCCAGCGATCGTAAAAGAAAGTGGAAGACGGAAGCAGAGCCCCGGAAAATCCGTCCTCTACCGGCTGCTGCACCCGCAAGGCATTGATAAACGTCTGTGTGGAATCCGACCCATGGCTGATGCCGGAGCAATAAATGGCATCTTCATTGAACTTCATGTCAAACTCCGCCCAACTGCCCAGCTGCGTCTGCGAACGGATACCGTCCGTAGGCTTCCCCATATCCACTCCTTTCATACGCACATAGACCGTGGCAGCCACGTTACTCTGCTTGCCCGCGTACATAGTGCGGAAAGAAGGGAGGTTCATCAGGGACTTTTTGCTGCGCCGCGCATCAATCACATGTTCTATCAAACGCTTCTGGAAACTTACAACCAGAAAATCGGGAGTGAAGTAGGCAGCCAGGAAACGACCGTCTGCCATGGGATAGATACGTATCTCCTCTCCCTTGTAATCGAAATACTTGGAAGGAAACGAACTGGAGCAGTACTTCTCCACAAAAGATTCCACCAACTCATAATCACCCGAACCCAAACTGCAATACAATACTTGGTTCATCGGTGTATCCGGCTCGTGAAAGCTAATCAGCATCTTGTTCATCTGTTTACTCAGTCCATGCGGAGTATCCTCCACCAAAGTATACAAATACTTCTTCAAGTAAACAAAAAGCTCCGATACGTATAGAAAATGATTGTCTTTGCTGCAATTCAGTTCATTGATATCCTCCACGAGGTCTGCCATACGGTCGGTTTCGAGTATGGCTGTGGCATCTTGCGGCACCAAAGTATAAAGATTGAAATCCTGCCGGTTCTCCACCGAATTCAACCGCAGGAAAGAATACACACCAAAACCGGTACATAGCAGCACTATGGACACAACGACAGCTATCTGTATGAGGAGTCGGAGTTTCATGGCATTTATTCATCAACTTTTGGCAAAAATAGCATTTTCTACTAATAAAACAAAACAAATGTTTCAAAAAGTTTAGAAATCTATTTCAAGTCCATCGTAGGCAAAGTGTACATGGGGTGGCAGCTGCTTTTCGATATCGGCATGAAGCCCTGCATGATGGCTCATATGGATGAAATAGGTCTCTTTGGCACCAATACGTCCGGCAGCCTCCAACGCCTCCGAAATACTCTGGTGCGTAGGATGCGGCTTTGGCCGTAAAGCATTCATTACCAAAACGTCCAAGCCCTTCAATTGTTCATAAGATTCCTCAGGCATCATGTGCATATCCGTGATATATCCCAGCCGGCCGCCAATGCGGTAGCCCAGGATGGGAAGCCTGCCGTGCATCACCCGTAAAGGCAGCACTTCCGTCCGGTTGATGTGGAACACCTGCCCCGCCTCCACTTCCTGCAGATAGATACGCGGAACTCCCGGATATACCTTATCGACAAAGCAGTAAGGCATCCTTGCCCGCAGATGGGCAGCAGTGTAGGCATCGGAATAGATAGGAATATCGGCAAAACGACCGAACGGGCGCAAATCATCCAGACCACCCACATGGTCATAGTGTTCGTGTGTCACCAGTACGCCGTCTATCTTCTCAAAAGAAGAAGCACGCAGCATCTGTTCCCTGAAGTCAGGACCACAATCTATCAATATCACCGCATCATCCGTATGCAGCAGGGATGACGCACGCAAGCGGTTGTCCCGCGGGTCAGTGGAAGTGCAGACCGGACAAGTACAGCCTATCTCAGGCACACCGGTCGAAGTTCCACTTCCTAATATTCTGAGTTTTCCCATTGACTAAATCAAATAAATTTCTAAAATCAGGTTATATACAACAATGTTTGGGTGTGTCAAAACTCTCTTACTATTTTATCAAACAAACTTCCGGGTGAATATCAATGCCGAATTTCTCGCGGACAGAAGCCCGCACGGCATCCGAAAGAGCGACAATATCCGCTCCCGTGGCACCACCCGAGTTCACCAGCACCAACGCCTGCCGGCCGTGCACCGCAGCAGGCCCCAGCGCCTTGCCTTTCCAGCCACACCGGTCTATCATCCAGGCAGCCGGTATCTTTACCCGACCGGCATCCACATCATAGTGGGGCATGTCCGGATATTCCCGTTGCAAAGACTCGAACTGCCGACGCGGCACGATGGGGTTCATAAAAAAACTACCCGCATTGCCCAGCACCTTCGGGTCGGGCAACTTGCTTTGACGGATGTCTATAATCACGCGGCGCAAAATTTCCAGATTCAGCACCGGATATTTCTCCAGCTCCTGCCGGATAGTACCGTAATCCAATGTATAATGTTCCCGTTTACCCAGGCAGAAGTTCACGTAAGTCACAAACACGGTCTTCATCTCCGGTTGCTTAAACAAGCTCTTTCTGTAGGAGTAGCCGCATTCGTCCACCCCGTAGATACGCTTCTCCCTTGCCATGTTTATGGTTTCCACGGATGTTATCAGGTCCTTTACTTCCACACCATAGGCACCGATATTCTGTACTGCGCTCGCCCCCACCTCACCCGGTATCAGCGAAAGGTTCTCGGCACCATACCAATGCCGCTCCACACAGTAGGCCACAAAATCGTCCCATACCACACCGGCGCCCACACGCACCGACACGTGCTCCTCATCCTCTGACGTCACCTCCAGGCCACCGATACGTGAATGCAGTACCGTGCCTTCATAATCCTTAATAAAGAGCAGGTTGCTCCCTCCACCGATATGCAGCCAGGGCGCAACGACCTGTCCTGCTGCAATCAGCCCCCGCAGTTCATCCTCCGAACCGTATTCCAGAAATCTTGCAGCAGTAACGTCAATTCCAAATGTATTGGGTATCTTCCTCAAACCTTTCCTCCTTTATTTTAAATGCTCGTGTCTTCATATTTGTACAGCTCCCATCCCTTACTGCGTTTGCGGAAATAGAAGATATTGGAGTATCCGTTGCCTATGCCATTTACCTTCAGTATTTTGGTATCCGACAAGTCCTCATTCTTCTGTCCGTAATTGATATTAGACAATCTGTCAGTAGGCATTACCGGACGAAAGGCATACCACTGGTCCACATCCAAAGTAGTTTCCAGAATAGAAAACTCGTCATCAGGGTCTATGGTGATGAATTGTAGCGGATGCCTGATATGCTTGCTCTGATAGACACTGTCCGTCACAAAACGGGTATAGAATTCCACGAAGTCCTCATTTTCACCTTTCTCCATCTCGCGCAGGTTAATGGCCTCAAGCATCCACATTCCCCGCTTCCGCTCAAAATAATAACGCTTCACCATACGCGTTTTCAAGAAAATCCACTCCACTTGCACCGATGTCAGCGTAGTATCGCCCACCATGTCCATATCCTCTTCCTTATCAAAAAGCAAGGTGTAATAGTTCTGCTTGGTAAACAGATAATCATGCTTCCAAAACTCTTCCTCTATCTTTGACGGCGTGTCACGATTGTAATAGGGCAAAGGAAATACCGTCCTCTGCCTTTGCAGGGCATCATCCGAAGCATAATTGAAGATAAAATCATCAAACAGCTCGTCTGCCTCCATCGGCTTCGGTTCTTCCTTCACTTCTGCTTCCAGCAGCGTATCGGCCTTGTGACCGGCCGAATCCACCATTTCCGTAATGGTAGCAAAGGGATCCATTTTCGCCTTTTTGTTTCCGCACGAAATCAAAAAGGTGAACAACAAAAATCCCAATAAAAGTTTTTTCATTCTTTACGGACCGCTTACGGTCACTTGTTTAATTTAGCTCTTAATTTCTCAAGCATGTCTACGGTCATGGACTCCAGGTCGTACTGCGGCATCCAGTCCCATTCCTCGCGTGCACAAGAGTCATCCAGAGAGTCGGGCCAGCTGTCGGCAATGGCCTGCTTCAGCGGATCAATCTCGTATGCCATCTCAAAATCAGGCATATGCTTCTTAATTTCCTGATAAATCTGTTCCGGGTCAAAACTCATGGAGGCGATGTTGAAAGCGTTGCGGTGCTTCAGCCTTGCCGGTGCCGCTTCCATCAGCGAGATGGCCGCGTTCAGTGCGTCGGGCATATACATCATATCCATATACGTGCCGGCCTTCACCGGACATACGAATTTTTCTCCCTTCACGGCAGAGTAGAAAATATCCACCGCATAGTCCGTAGTGCCGCCACCCGGAGGGGTCACGTTCGAAATGATTCCCGGAAAACGTACCGAGCGTGTATCCACACCATATTTTGTATAGTAATAGTCACTCAACAATTCAGTCGTCACTTTTGTCACCCCATACATGGTACGCGGACGCTGGATAGTGTCCTGCGGTGTCTTCACATGAGGCGTAGCTTCGCCGAACGAACCGATGGAACTCGGAGTAAACACGGCACAATTGTACTCACGTGCCACTTCCAGTACATTCCACAACCCGTCGATACCGATTTTCCAAGCCATGGCCGGACGGCTTTCGGCAACTACCGAGAGCAAGGCAGCCAGGTTGTAGATAGTATCAATCTTGAACTGACGTGCCACCACCTCGATGGACTGACGGTCTGTCACGTCGGCAATGGCCGAAGGGCCGGATGCTTTCAATTCTCCCTTGGGCATAGCACTCGGAATGTATCCTGCCACAACATGGTCATCGCCATAACGTTTGCGCAACTCCAGCGTGAGTTCCGACCCAATCTGTCCGGTAGCTCCAATTACCAAAATATTCTTCATACGAGTTATTTATAAGGTTTCGTTATTATATATGGTGCAAATATACATACTTTTTTTTCATATTTCTGCCATATTGATATTGTTTATTCCAAGAAAAATGATGTTCTTTGTGGGAAATGTAATGACAACGTATTACCTAAAAAATAAAATGCTATGTACGGTAAAATGAAAGACCATCTCAGCAAGACACTTGCTGAAATAAAAGAAGCCGGACTCTACAAGGAAGAGCGACTGATTGAGAGTGCACAACAAGCTGCCATCAGCGTAAAAGGCAAAGAGGTGCTGAACTTCTGTGCCAACAATTACCTGGGACTGTCCAACCACCCGCGGCTGATTGCCGCCGCCCAGCAGATTATGGAACGCCGCGGATACGGCATGTCGTCCGTACGCTTCATCTGCGGAACGCAGGACATCCACAAGGAACTGGAAGCAGCCATCTCCGACTACTTCAAGACTGAAGACACCATTCTCTACGCCGCTTGTTTCGACGCCAATGGCGGTGTGTTCGAGCCCCTCTTCACCGAGGAAGACGCCATCATCTCGGACTCCCTGAACCATGCTTCCATCATTGACGGCGTACGCCTCTGCAAAGCCAAACGCTATCGCTACGCCAATGCCGACATGACCGACCTGGAAAGATGCCTGCAGGAAGCCCAGGCACAGCGTTTCCGTATCGTGGTTACAGACGGGGTATTTTCCATGGACGGCAACGTTGCCCCGATGGACCGGATTTGCGACCTTGCCGAGAAATACGACGCGCTGGTCATGGTGGACGAATCACACTCCGCCGGCGTGGTAGGCCCTACGGGACACGGCGTAAGCGAACAATACGGCACCTACGGACGCGTGGACATCTATACCGGAACCTTGGGCAAAGCCTTTGGCGGCGCTTTGGGAGGATTCACTACCGGACGCAAGGAAATCATCGACCTGCTGCGCCAACGCAGCCGTCCGTACCTCTTCTCCAACTCATTGGCTCCGGGCATCATCGGCGCCAGCCTCGAGGTATTCAAGATGCTCAAAGAGAGCAATGCCCTGCATGACAAACTGCTGGAAAACGTGAACTACTTCCGCGACAAGATGACCGCCGCCGGTTTCGACATCAAGCCGACACAAAGCGCCATCTGCGCCGTCATGCTGTATGATGCCAAACTCTCCCAGATTTATGCCACCCGCATGCAGGAAGAAGGCATCTACGTCACCGGCTTCTACTACCCCGTAGTGCCCAAAGACCAGGCACGCATCCGCGTACAAATCTCTGCCGGACACGAAAAGGAGCATCTGGACAAATGTATCGCTGCATTTATTAAGGTGGGGAAAGAGCTGGGAGTGCTGAAATGAGTGATGAGTTATAAGTTATTTGCTTGTGCTTTCCCTTGCGGATATAAGCCCTTCATCAACAAATAACTCACAACTTATAACTCATAACTAAAAAAAATCCCGCGACTAAAATTAGCCGCGGGATTTTTTTTAGTTTCTCTCTTATCTACGTTCTCCCAGTTTTGAGTCAACGAAGAAGATTCCGGCATCACCGGCTTTCTTTATCATATCTACAATGCCGTCGGCAGTAGCTTCTTCTTCTACCTGCTCGCGCACGAATCCCCAAAGGAAGTCTTGTGTAGCCTTATCTTTTTCGGCAGAGGCAACATCTACCAATTCATCAATCATTTTGGAAACACGGCGTTCGTGCTGGGCTACCTGCTCGAACACTTCCAGTGGAGTACCGAAGTCATTGGGAACAACATCAATCTTGTCCAGTTTGGCCTTACCGCCACGCTTGATGATATAAGAAGCCATTTCACAAGCATGAGCTTTTTCTTCAGAAGCCTGCTTCTTCAACCAGGAAGCCATGCCGTTATAACCTTCTTTCTCCATATAGAAAGACATTGCCAGATAAAGGTTGGAAGACCACATCTCAGCCGTAATCTGCTCATTAATTGCATTCTGTAATTTTTCTGTAATCATAATCGTATTTATTTAAATTGAAATCATTACAAAAGTAACAAGAAACCTTAAAAGTTGTTCACGCAATAACATTTTTTATATAAAAACAGAAGCCTTGGTATAATAAATGCTTCGCCATTCATGCAACGCATCTCCAGCCTCTCTATACCAGCTCGTCCGACGTATATCCTTGAGGCAGCTCACGGCAGTTATAGCCCGAAGCCATAATTTCGCCATAAGCCCCTGCCGAACGGAGGGCGATAAGGTCGCCACGCTTCACCCCATTCAAATCAATAGCCTTACCGAATACATCAGAAGACTCACAGATGGGCCCTACGACATCATAAGCCTGAACCGGCGCATCCGAAGTGATATTCTCTATCTTATGGAACGCTTGGTAGAGTGCCGGACGAATCAAATCCGTCATGCCGGCATCCAGAATGGCAAACTGCTTGTTGGTGCCCTGCTTCACATAAAGCACCTGCGAAATCAATGAACCGCATTGTCCCACTACCGCACGTCCCAGCTCGAAGTGGAGCGTCTGGTGGGGACGGAGTTTCAGATGGCTGTTGTAAGTCTCGAAGTAGCTTTTGAAGTCGGGTATCGGCTGACGGTTGGGGTGACCGTAGTCAATGCCGAGTCCGCCCCCCACATTGACGTGCTCGATGCGGATATGGCGAGCTTCCAGCTTATCCTGCAATTCGTTGACGCGGTTACACAAAGCCACGAAATCGCCCATATCCAATATTTGGGAACCGATGTGGAAATGCAGTCCGATGAATCTCAGGTTCTTCATATTCTGCGCAATGTCTATCACATGGTCCATATCCTGCATGCTGATACCAAACTTGTTTTCGGCCAGCCCAGTGGTAATATTGGCATGGGTATGGGCACCTACATTGGGATTGATACGGAAAGCCACATTGGCCACCTTACCTTTAGCGGCAGCCAGCTCGTTGATAATCTCCAGCTCGGGGACAGACTCCACATTAAAGCAGAAAATGTCATAATCCAGCCCCAGATTGATTTCCCAATCAGCCTTGCCCACCCCTGCAAAAACAATCTTGCCAGTGGGAAAACCTGCCTTGATGGCTGCACGGATTTCACCGCCACTTACACAGTCGGCACCCAAGCCGTTCTCGCGGATAATGGCAAGCACCTTGGGATTGGCATTGGCCTTCACAGCATAATGCACCGAATAGTTGCCATATCGGGCAGCTTCCGTACGGATGCACGAAAGTGTGTCGCGCAAGACCTTTGTGTCGTAGTAATAGAAGGGAGTACGCAATTCGCGGAATTTATGGATAGGGAATGTTCCTTTCATATAATAATCGTAATCTTTGTTTAGTTTAAAAAAAGGAAGATGAAAGAGGTGTCTACAAATAATTTTTCAGACGCAGATGACGCAGATTACACAAATAGGAAGCAAAAAGAATCTGCGTCATCTGTGTAATCTGCGTCTGAAAAATATCAAGAGTTATTCCTCATTGAACAGCGCATCACTGAGTGACTGCAACGCTGCCTTCTTGTCGCACTCGCGGATGAGGAAAGAAATATTATAGTTGCTACCACCGAAAGAAATCATACGTACCGGTATGTCGCGCATGGCATCCAATGCCTTGGCTTCGAAACCGACGTTTTCCCATTCGAGGTCGCCCACCACGCAGATGATGCACATGTCCTTGTCCACCGTCACTGTGCCATACTTCTTCAAGTCATCCAGAATTTCATTGAGATGCTTCACATTATCGATAGATACGGACACACCCACTTCTGAAGTACAAATCATATCGATGGAAGTCTGGTAGCTCTCGAATATCTCGAAAACCTTACGCAAGAATCCGTGAGCAAGCAACATGCGGCTGGATTTTATCTTGATGGCCGTAATGTTGTCCTTGGCAGCCACCGCCTTAATCTTACCCTTCTCCGTATCATTGGAAATCAGCGTACCCGGAGCAGTGGGGTCCATCGTATTGAGCAGACGGACGGGGATATTGGCATACTTGGCAGGCTGGATGCAGGTAGGGTGCAGAATCTTGGCACCGAAGTATGCCAGCTCGGCGGCCTCTTCGAAATGCAGATGACGCACCGGCGCAGTCTTGTCCACAATACGGGGGTCGTTGTTGTGCATGCCGTCGATATCCGTCCAAATCTGGATTTCGGAAGCGTTGATGGCAGCACCAATCAGCGAAGCCGTATAGTCGCTTCCGCCACGCTGCAGATTGTCTATCTCGCCGTAGGCGTTGCGGCAGATGTACCCCTGAGTGATATAAATCTCAGCATCCGGATGCAGTTCCAGCTGAACCTGGAGCTTGTCCTTGATATAGACCGGATCGGGCTCGGCATTCTTGTCCGTACGCATGTATTCTAAAGCCGGAAGCAACACAGACTTCACGCCGCATTCCTGCAGATAGTAGTTCATCATGGCGGTGGAAATCAACTCGCCCTGAGCCAACACCACTTTCTCCTCAAACAGAGTGAAGAGGTCTTTGGTATAAGAACGGATATAGTCAAAATGTGATTTGATGAGTTCCAGGCCTTTCTGTTTATACTCCGGAGTAGCAAAGAGTTCATCAATGTGCTGGCGATATTTACTTTCCAGCTTGTTGATAATCTCGTTGGCACCTTCCGGATTCTTCTTGTACAGATAGTCCGAAATCTCAACCAATGTGTTTGTGGTACCCGACATGGCAGAGAGAACCACAATCTTACGTTCACCATCGGTAATCAATTTGGCCACTTCCTTCATTCGCTGAGCCGAACCTACTGAAGTACCTCCAAACTTTAAAACTTTCATTTTCGTTCCTGTATTAATTAGTTTATAGTTACAAGCTACGAGCTACAAGTAGGCAGCTGCGGAGCTTTATCGTTAATTTCTGTTCTTTATAAGAATCAGTAGTTAGAGATAACTACTTAACTACTAATCATTGGTTATTGCAGGGGCGTATTCTGCTGTAACATCAGTCATCAGATGGTCTGCGCACCGGTACACCTTGCCGGGAAACTCTCGCAGCAGCTGCAGGTTGTGCGTGGTCATCACCACCAGTGCGCCGGCTTCACTGATGCCGTGCAGAAGTTCTGCAATGGCATGTCCGGTTTCCGAATCCAGGTTTCCGGTAGGCTCATCCGCAAGGATTATCTCCGGAGAGTTGAGCACTGCACGCGCAATCACAATGCGCTGTTGCTCACCACCCGACAGTTCATTCGGCAGCTTATATCCTTTGTTGCTCATCCCCACCAGGTTCAACACCTCTTCTATTTTGTCCTTAATCTCCCCTTTGCTCTTCCAACCGGTAGCACGGAGAACAAATTCAAGGTTATCGTACACCGTACGGTCTGTCAGCAACTGGAAGTCCTGGAATACGATTCCCAGCTTGCGGCGCAACTGCGGGATGTGCTTACGCTTAATATGGAGCATGTCATACCCCAATACTTCAGCCTCGCCCGATGCAATATCCAGTTCGCCATAGAAAGTCTTGAGCAGGCTCGTCTTGCCGGAGCCCACTTTACCTACCAGGTACACGAACTCCCCTTTGTGAAGTTCCAAATTCACATCGTTCAGTACGCACAACTCCTGCTGGTGTATCTCTACGTCCGTATATCTTATCAGCGCCTCGCCCACCCCCATTTTAATTATTAATTTTTAATTACTTAATGTTTCTTCCACGTCGCACTGTGACGTTCCTCCAATTCACGCGCAAGGTCTTCAATGCGGTATCCTTTGGATGTGAGCAGCACGATGAGGTGATACAACAAATCAGCTCCTTCATAAATCAGGCGTTCGTCCGTACCGTTGCAAGCCTCAATGACGGTTTCCACAGCCTCTTCGCCTACCTTCTGTGCCATTTTGTTGATACCGGACTGGAAAAGACTGGTCGTATAGGAACCTTCGGGCATTTCATCATAACGCTTACAGATGAAATCCTGAAGAAGCTTTAGAAACATAACCGGCTGTTCGTTCTTCTCACCCCAGCAAGTATCTGTACCGGTATGGCAAACCGGGCCTACGGGATGTACCTGCACCAGTAACGTATCCCGGTCACAGTCTTCCTTCATGGAAACCACATTCAGGAAGTTGCCACTCTCCTCGCCTTTCGTCCAAAGACGGTTCTTGGTACGGCTGAAGAAAGTCACCTTTCCAGTTTCCACTGTCTTGTCATAAGCCTCCTTGTTCATGAAGCCAAGCATCAGCACCTTAGCGGTATCTGCATCTTGTATAATCGCCGGAACGAGTCCGTTCATCTTGTCAAAATCCATTCTATTTACGATTTAGCTATTTACTATTTACGATTGATATTACTTTAAGTGACTGGAGACTTATGATTTGCTTGAGTAATCCCAATCGTAAATCGTAAATCGTCCAATCGTAAACTCACCTTCATCTTCTCATCGCAATTCCTTGGGCACAAAGATACGATTTTAATTCGGGAATTTTGATTTCTCCGAAATGAAAAACACTGGCTGCCAGGGCAGCATCTGCTTTTCCCTGCAAAAAGACGTCACGAAAATGTTCTTTGGCACCTGCCCCTCCCGATGCAATGATGGGGATGGACAATCCGTCGGCAAGGCTGGAAAGCGCTTCATTGGCATAACCGGTCTTGACACCGTCGTGATTCATGCTGGTGAACAATATCTCGCCCGCACCACGTTCCTGGGCTTCTTTTGTCCACGCAAACAGTTCCTTATCCGTTTCCACACGACCACCGTTCAAGTAGCACCGCCATCCCTTCTCTGTCTGTTTGGCATCAACTGCCAGTACACAAACCTGAGAACCGAAGTTCTTCGCAATCTCGTCTATCAATCCGGGACGGCGGATAGCTGAGGAATTGATGGAGATTTTATCGGCACCTGCATTCAGTAGCCTATCCACGTCACCCAGTTCATGAATGCCTCCACCTACAGTAAAAGGAATGCTGATATTCGCAGCTATGCGTTTCACCAATTCAGTGAAAGTCTTACGGCCTTCAAAACTGGCTGTGATGTCGAGAAAAACCAGTTCGTCGGCACCCTGCTCACTATAAGCACGCGCCAGTTCTACCGGGTCGCCGGCCTGGCGGAGGTTCACGAAATTGGTACCTTTCACTGTCTGCCCATCTTTAATGTCGAGGCAAGAAATGATTCTTTTTGCTAACACGGCGGTTTGAGTTATGAGTTATAAGTGATTAATTTTCAATTTTCACCTTTCAACTAACAAAGTTTTCCAGTTCTTTGAAGGTGATGCGGCCTTCGTACAGAGCCTTACCGAAAATAACGGCAGGTATGCCGACAACTTCCAAATGGCGTATATCATCGGCACAGCTTACGCCTCCACTGGCTATCAGATAGAGTTCAGGATGGTGCTCCAGTATCTCCTTATACAACGCTATCGATGGTCCTTGCAGCATTCCGTCACAACTGATATCAGTACAGATAACCTTACGGACCCCCTTCTCTACATAGTCTTTCAAGAACGGAAACAGTTCGCAGCCACTCTCATCCTTCCAACCATTGACGGCTATTTTATGCTCTTTCACATCAGCGCCAAGAATAATTTTCTCGGAACCATACATTTGAAGCCATTTGCAGAACAATTCGGGATTCTTCACAGCAATGCTGCCACCGGTCACCATCTGCGCACCGTTCTCAAAAGCTATCACCAAATCTTCATCACTCTTCACCCCACCTCCAAAATCAATAATAAGAGACGTACGCACAGCTATCTGTTCCAACGTACGGTAGTTTACCACATGATGGGAAGCCGCACCGTCCAAATCGACCACATGAAGTCTGCGGATACCATGAGCCTCCAGCTCCAGGGCCACTTCCACGGGATTTTCGTTGTACACCTTCTTGCTGTCATAATCGCCTTGGGAAAGGCGTACACATTTTCCGTCAATAATGTCAATAGCGGGAATCAGTTCTATCATTTTATTTACAATTTGACGATTTACAGTTCCAGGAAATTCCGCAAAATACGCTCTCCCACACTTCCACTCTTTTCCGGATGGAACTGTGTGGCGTAGTAATTGCCTTTATGCAAAGCGGCACTGAACGGATGAATGTAATCCGTCACGGCTGCCGTACAATCATTGACTGGCACATAGAAACTATGTACGAAATAAACAAACTCTTCTTTAGTAAAGCCTTTAAAAAGTCCGCTATTCGTCCGGGCAATGGTATTCCATCCCATATGAGGTACTTTATCCTCGTGCCTCTGCGAAATGAAACGTTTCACATCAGTATCAAAAATACCCAGGCAATCCACATCCCCCTCTTCAGAGTGGCGGCACATCAACTGCATGCCCAGGCAAATGCCCAATACCGGCTGGCGTAACTCCTTTATCAGCCTATCCATACCACCGGCACGCAAAAAGTCCATAGTGGTTTCTGCCTCTCCCACACCGGGAAAGATAACCTTATCGGCAGCACGTAGCACAGCCTCATCCGCCGTAATCACTGCCTCTACTCCCAGACGCTTCAAAGCATAATCCACCGAACGGATATTGCCTGCATTATATTTGACAACTGCAACTTTCATTTTTTTTAATTGAGAATTGACCATTGAAAGGTAATAATTGAAAGGTAATGACAAGTTCCCCACCATCAACTATCAATTATCAACTATCAACTAATTAAATATTACCGTTTTGTTCTTATATGCCAACACCTTGCGTTCAATATGCTTCTGAACAGCACGAGAAAGCACAATCTTTTCCAAGTCCTTACCCTTGTTCACCAAATCCTGCACAGTGTCCTTGTGTGTAATACGCACCACATCCTGCTCTATGATGGGACCGGCATCCAACTCTGTGGTAACATAGTGGCTGGTAGCTCCAATAATCTTCACTCCACGTTCAAACGCAGCATGATAGGGCTTCGCTCCCACAAATGCCGGAAGGAAAGAGTGATGGATATTGATTATCCTATTGGGATAAGCGTTTATCATTTGCTCGGAAATGACCTGCATGTAGCGCGCCAGCACTATGAAAGTTATCTTATGCTTTGCCAGTAACTCCATTTCCTTCTTCTCTTGTTCCTCCTTTGTCTCTTTGGTAATGGGGAAAAGATGGAAAGGAATACCGAAACGCTCGGCCACGTGCTGCAAATCGGGATGATTGCTTATAATAAGAGGTATCTCCACATTCCACTCACCAGCGGTGTAACGCGCCAACAAGTCGAACAAGCAATGGGACATCTTTGAAACAAAGATAGCCATACGCGGTTTTGTATCGGAGAAATAGAGACGGAAATTCATCTCATATTTCTGTGCATACAAAGTGGCAAAATAATCCTCAATCTTTTCCTGAGGCACCAGAAAATCTTTCAATTCCCATTCAATACGCATAAAAAAGATATTCTCTACATGGTCTACATACTGATCCAGATAGATAATATTACCTTTATTCACCGTTATAAAGTCTGTTACTTCTGCCAATATGCCTGGTTTGTCAGGGCAGTGTAGCAACAGTTTGGCTGTTTTCATCATCCTAAAATGTTTTTTATCATTTTTCAAATTACAACATTCTCGTTTTGAGTTCGCAAAAATAACGATTTATTGCAAAACAACGAACTTTTCGAGCAAGAAGTTTAAAACAAGCTCCGAAATGTTTCGTTTTCTCCAGGAAAGGTTTTCATATCAAGAATAAAACAGTGCATAAACGTATTTCTAAACAGTTGTTAAATTTACTTTTTTCTTATTTTTCCAATCTTCTCAATATGAGGATATAAAGCAAATACAGCACAAAACGCTTGGAAAAAAGTTCGCCATAGCTATTGCAGATATCAAAGAAATGCCTACCTTTGCAACCGCAATCAAGAGAGATAGCAACGAAAGAATGAAATAATGGTGCGTTAGTTCAGTTGGTTAGAATACATGCCTGTCACGCATGGGGTCACGGGTTCGAGTCCCGTACGCACCGCGAAAGCAAATAGCAAATTAAAGCAAAGCTCTGAAATTCAAGGATTTCAGAGCTTTTTCTTTTTCTCGCTCCGGCAAAAATGGGGACCCGAAATATCCGGTGCATAAGCAATTTTCGAGTTTCAGCTTTCTCAGACTTACATCACAAGAATAAGAAACTGAGCAGCAATGAATGGGCAGACCGTCCTCCGGATAGGGACAAAACTGGAAGAAGGTATAGGCAGAATCCACGTATGTCCCATGCTTTTTATTATGAAGGTTCATGTAAACCCTCGTCCCACGCACGTGGGCTCGACAGTTCACGCAGGCAAACCGGCGAGCACACATGCGTGGGACGAAGTTTTGTAATAAGGTTTCGGGAATTATGCGCCAAGCTTCTCTGCATTACACACAGGACATGAAGGGAAAAAATGCCCATATACGGGGAGCAAAAGCCATACTTCCGGCACTATAGACAACGGAGTTCGCCCCTTAATCACCATATTTGCACGAAGAAAACGGAAAATAAGCCCGAAATAGACATTAACAAATGTTATTTATTATAAACGAAAAACAGAAAAAAACACGTGGTTAAATTCTTGCTGTCAGATAGTTAAAGCCGAATATGAGAAGAAAAAGTAGTGCTGGCAAAAATGATGATTTTTAAAATCGGGGTCTGACTTACGAACTACAACTGCATGTGTAAAATAGGATATTCTTTACCTTCTCCGTCCAAATCGGACCTTTTGTATACGCTAAAGCCTATATATTTATAAAAACCGACAGCTTGAATATTCTGCTCGTTCACATCGACTTTCGTTACCTGCAAATGATTTATGGCATAAGTAACCAGTTTTTCCCCAATTCCTGTGCCTCAATAATTATTGGTAATAAACAACATTTCAAGATTTCCTTCTGCAATTCTCATAAATCCGATTAAGATTCCCTCCTGTTCAAACCCGAATAGAATGACATACTGAAAATATACCGGAAGCTGTTCCTTATAGTATAGAAAATCTTCTTCTTTAAGAAAATCATGTGTACTCAATACTGCACTTTCCCAAATTTCTATCAAACGTGGATAATCCGTAACTTTAATTTTTCTAATCATAATTGTAATTGCTATTTAAAACCGCAAAGTTCGGAACTTATACATTCAATACACTGAACCCAAGTTAAAAAATACGTTTACGGATTTTGCTTAGTACTTGTGACATGATACCCAAATAAGAAGCTATATCTTTGAGTGGTATATAGTTTAATGTAATGCCATATCCTTCAATCATCTCTGTAGATAATACTATTCAGGAGAATATTTAATCAAGTCGATATTTCTTTTCAAGAGTTTACTCAGTAGTATAGCATTCAAATCTTCAAATACAGTTTTTACCTTAGGAATAGCAGTATACAGTTCATCTACTCGCTTCTTGTCTATTCGGTAAATAACGCTATCTACAATTGTCTGCACATTAAATGCAGATCTTGTTTGTAAGGTAAAAGATATGTTCGACATTGAAAACGTACCTTCTTTACAAAACCAAAAAATTTACTCTTCCCCTTTATGATTCAAAAGCCAACAACGCAACATCCCATCAAAAACGAAATAACTATATCTTTCTATTTCTCCTTCCTTAATCAAAAATGTATCTTTACTAATCAATATCCGCTCAAAATATTGGTCAAATGACTTAGATTCCTCCAAATTAAAAATATTGATGCTAAAATTAAATCCTTTAAGTAATTTTTCTAAAAAGCATAATATTTACAGACTATAGTTTTCATCAGTTTTGATAGCCGATTTTTATTCCAGAATACCGAAACGAACCAAGGCGTTCCGGACACCATTCTCATCCACCGCCTCCGTTATATAATCGGCAACGCTTTTCACAGCCTCGGAAGCTCCTCCCATAGCTATTCCCATCCCGGCTGCACGAATCATGGAAATATCATTCCCGCCATCACCAAAAGCGATGGTTCTTGAAACATCAAATCCATAATAGGAAGCAAACTCATTGATACCCATAGCCTTGTTTACTCCCGCCACATTGACATCCGCGAAGAAAGGGTTCCATCTGGAAACAGAAAGTCCGGGAAGTTGTGCCATTACTTCTTTTTCCATTTCTTCATCACAATATATGCATAACTGACAACATTCGCCTCCCATAAACTCTTTTTCGATGTCTGCCACCGGCGGTGTAGGGTGATTGACCAGCCTGGCCAATTCGATGACGGTCGGGTTGAGTTCGTTGACAAAAATACCTTTATTCGTTTCGATAGCCAGAGCAAACCCATAATGTTGAGCCAATACCAGTACCCTCTGAAAATCCTTTTCGGGAATCTGTTTACGAGATATAGGAGTGCCATCTCTCAGTACACAATCGGACCCATTCAAAGCTATCACTGCATCGTATGGAATCTCTTCAAGTTCGTGAAGATCGGTAAACGCCCTCCCAGTTGCTATTATGATTTTTATACCGGATTCATGAACTTGCTGCAACGCTTCGATAGCCGACTGCGGAACGCGGTGAGTGTCGAAACTCACCAATGTTCCGTCTACATCTAAAAATATAGCTTTGGTCTCCATTATAAAATATTTTGGTCTAATAAATTCATTCTATCTGCATCATCTCAATTTTGTGAATATCTATATTCATTCGGTGCAACTCCCGTTGCTTTCTTAAACACCAGACTGAAATATTGCACACTCGGATAGCCCAGCCGACGCGCTACGGCAGCAGGTGTATTACCGCCTTCCGATAACATTTTCTTGGCCGTGTACAAGCATTTGAACTGGAAGTATTCAGCCAATGTCTTACCCGTCTCAAACCTCAGCAAATCATCAAAGTAAGCCGTCGAAAGATTCAGTTTTTCGGCACAGCATCCGGAAGTGGGCAGCTTCCCCTCCTGCAACTTTCCGGAAGTGATATACTCGTCCAATATCCCTTCCATTTTCCCCAGAATCATCTTGTTCTTATTCTCACGGGTGATGAATTGCCGCTCATAGTAACGTGAGCAATAATCCAGCAGCAATTCGATGTGACGGGACAGGATGGTATTGCTATGCGTATCAATGGAATGATGAAGTTCATCATCAATATTCTCAAGGCAACACGTCACTTTGGCCGTTTCGCGCTGTGACAGATGCAACGCCTCCTCCTTGCGGTAGAAAAAGAAAGTATAGTTGTCGATATGATTCTTTAACGTAGTACAAAGCAATAAATCGGGATGAAATGCCAGCAGCCAACCTTTGTCCGGAAGCGTATTGTTCTTGTTCATCCGGAATATCTCGCCGGGAGTAAGAAATACCATCGTAGCATTGGAATAATCATAATATTTCCGTCCGCAGCAGTCACAATCCCCTTCACAGTCCTCAATCAGTAGGATGGCATAGAATTCAAACTTCACAGCATCCTGATACACACTAGGATTTTCCAGATTAATAATGCTTACCTGAGGATGCAACGTTTTACATCCCAGGCACCGGTTACATTCACATACGGTCTTTATGTCCAATGTATTGTCTTTCATCACCTATAAAGTCATTCTCATTATTGTAACTTCAGATATATAAAATCTTAAGGATATGTTTTCCACACCTTCACAATATACCAATTACAAAATTAGAGGAAAATCCAGACATCTTCACTACCCTTATTACGGATTATATAACCTTAGTTACTGTTTTTATATCTGGCTACGTGACTTCATCTCCAGATACTTGTTTATCACGTCCACAGAAAGATTTTCCGGTGTAGTCAGCACAGAACTGATGCCGTGCTGCTTCAAGGTGGAGACTATCAGCCGTTTCTCGAATACAAATTTCTCGGCAATGACATGGCGGTAATACCCTTCCGTATCCCTCGCAGGAGTGGCGACGTACTCTTTCAGAGCGGCATCTTCGAAGAAGATGACCAGCAACCGGTGCTGGCGGTTCAACTGCTGCAAATAAGCCAACTGGCGATTCAAGCTGCCGATGCCGGAAAAATTGGTATACAGCACCAAAAGACTGCGTTTGTTGACGCGCTTGTTCAAATGTACGCACAATGAGGAAAAGTCGGTCTCCCCAAAAGTAGTCTGCTGGCTGTAAAGGTTCTCCAATAACGCCTGCATTTGTCCGGGCTGTCGGGAGGCGGAGATAAATGTATCAAAGTGCTCATTAAACGTTACCAGTCCGGCTTTATCCTCCTTCCGCATGACAACGTACGAAAGAACCAGGGAGGCATTAATAGCATAGTCCAGCAAGGTCATCCCGCGAAATGCCTGCTGCATAATCCGCCCCTTGTCTATCACGTTATAGATTTGCTGGGAACGCTCGTCTTGATAGACATTTACCATAAGTTCGTGCCTCCGGGCGCTTGCTTTCCAGTTTATCGTGCGGTAATCGTCGCCTTTCACATACTCCTTTATCTGTTCGAACTCCGTATGATGCCCCACCCTGCGGATACGTTTGATGCCCAATTCCGTCAAGTTGTCGCTGATAGCAAGCAACTCATAACGATGGAGCATCAGATAGGACGGATATACCTTGACATCCAGCGGAGCATCGCAAGTATATCTGCGGGAAAGCAATCCCATTCTGCCTGCCACAAACACCCGAATCCGTCCGAAAGAGTAAATCCCCCGCCGCGTGGGACGCAGATGATACGTAATCGTCCTGCCCTCATTCGCCTGGAGCCTCATCCGGAAATCAATATTCCGCAACTGGAATGCAAAAGGAATCTCATCCACCACTTCCACAGCCACCGGATGCGGATAACTGCTCTCCACACGTATGTTCACGGTGTTTTCATCTCCGTTGGAGAAGCGGGTAGCACACTGGCGGAATGCCCGGATGCCGCGAATGCGATAGAGCATCACCCCATCCACCAGCGCCGACACCGCCAAAACAAAAAGCGCCCACTGCCCGATTGCAAAGAATGGAGCAAAGACGTACCCGATACCCATCAGCAGGACTATCAGAACAAGAGCAATATAGAATCGGCGGCCCAGTCTCACTTCGGCACTTCCACCTTATCAATCAGACGTTGCGTCACCTTTACCGGCGAATAGCCTTCCATCTCGGCTTCCGCTGTCAATATCAAGCGATGCTGAAGCACATACGGAGCAACGAACTTAATATCCTCCGGTGTCACAAAGTCACGTCCCTGCAACAGTGCATATGCCTTGGAGGCCTGCATCATTGCCACGGACGCACGCGGAGAAGCTCCTAAATATACAGCCTTGCTGGTACGCGTCTGCTGTACAATCAACGCGATGTACTGAAGCAGCGTGCGGTCTACAAACACGTGTTCCATCAGCCTGCGCAACGAAAGCAGTTCTTCTTTTGTGAGCACGGGCGCCAGGCTCTCCAACTTCACCAACGAAGCATTGGCGTGGTGGCGCTCCAGGATGTCCACCTCCTCCTCCAATGAGGGATATCCCATGGTTATTTTCATCAGGAAGCGGTCCAGTTGCGCTTCAGGTAACTTATAAGTCCCCTCCTGCTCCACCGGATTCTGGGTTGCCAGAATCGTATAGAGTTCTCCCATCTGATGCGTGGTACCGTCAATGCTGACCTGCCGTTCTTCCATAACCTCGAACAAGGCTGCCTGCGTCTTGGCGGGAGCGCGGTTTATCTCGTCCACCAGCACGAGGTCGGCAAACACCGGTCCTTGATGAAAGTCAAAGTCATTGGTTTTCATGTTGAAGACCGTAGTACCCAACACATCACTCGGCATCAAGTCCGGAGTAAACTGAATGCGGCTGAAGTCCGCCTTAATCAAGCGTGCCACCAGACGGGCAAGCAGTGTCTTTGCCACCCCCGGCACTCCCTCCAGCAACACATGGCCGTTTGCCAGGACAGCCGTCAGTACCAGGTCCACTATCTGCTCCTGCCCCACTATGACCGTAGCAATCCGGTCCTTCAACGCTTGTATCTTCTCGGAAAAGAGAGTCAAGTCCACCCGTTTTTCTGTGTTCTCTTCCATAAATATCTTCTTTATATATGATTGATTATTTCATTCATTTTATCGACAAGCCGTTTCATCTCCTTCTCAGAGATGCTGCGCCCTCCGTACACCACCGGCCTCACCTCGCGGATGAACGCGGCTATTTCCCCCGCTTCCATACCCGTCTTCCGGGCAATCCTGCCGAAAGAGCGCTCATCCTCTGCCACTTCCTCCACATCCACTTGTATTTCCCTCCTCAGTTCCTCCGCAAAATAGAGATATTTCTTGCGGACTAAGTCAGCATGGTCCTTCTTCTGATAATAAAGAGTACCTATCAACTCTGCAAACTCCAAAGACTTATTTTCCGGTTCGCGGATAACCGGAATGGCGCGCTGCTTCCTGCGGGCTGTAAATATCATAAAGAGCAGGATGGAAACCATACTCAAGTACAATGCCCAGCGAAGCGGCGGCTGCGAAAGGAAATAGCGAAAAGGAGACATCTGTACCTGGGCTGTTTCTTTCATATAGCCTTCGGTACGGACAATGGGAAATCCACCCATCTGGGACAATATACGAAAAAGATAAGCCGCATTCTTCCCATCCAGCACACCATAGTTCGTAAAAAGCAGGGGAGTGGAAGCCAGTATAACTTCCCCCTTTCCCCAAGAAACCGACATGGCAACCGGATGAGCAGCTTCTCCGGTAACAGTTTTTTCCGCCAACACTTTACTAGAAATGGAATCTGCAAAGAAATAAGACTGACAAAGTTGGGGATAGAAACAGAAAGTCTGCTGCGGATAAACCGCCGAATCCCCCACCCAGCACAAACTGTCTTTCGAAAGCAATGCAGTGGCATATTTTTTCAAAGCCGACGGACTGAAATAGGAATAGCTGCACTCAAATCCCAGCGTATCTTTCAAAATACGGCTGAAAGAGCTCCCCACCAGCATAATCCGGTCTCCCTGTCCCGCCATCTTCAACATCGCCTCCACATCTACATCCGTCAAATGCAGGTTATCGGTAACAACCAGTATTCCGCGGCGGAGCGTCGTATCTTCCTGCTCCAGTTCATAAAAAGTCTTTCTCGACAACGAATATCCCTTCGGCAACGATGAAGACAGCAGGCTATCGAACACGGCACAGCCGAACGGTTGCTTGTCATAATGGCTGAACGTAGGGTTCCAGACAAACTTCTTTGGCAGACGGCACTCTATCGCAAACATCAACACCAGAAAAACAATGATACCGGCTATAAACCAATGGTTCCCCTTCATGCCGCCCCTCCTTTCTCCACTTCTTTCTGCAAATCCCGCATCGCATGGAACAAAGTTTCGGTCGCTTCAAAATTTCCGTAACGTACTCGTAGAAAATGGTTGGTCATTTGGCGGAAAGCTGGCAGACGGACTTCATAGATATATTGTGTTGGCGTTTTATATAACTGCCAGTCTATACGTTTTCCATCGCTGAGCTGTTTCAGCGTCTGCAGATAGAGCAAACGCACCGCCTCCCGATAATCCGTCCGGGCAAGCGCATCGGCAATTCTTTCCGCAAAATCCACTCCATAGATGGTGTCCTCCCCCACTGTATAGGGCAGGGTACTCTTGCGCGAACGCATGAACAGTTCCGGACGCTTCTTGTACACAAACCAAATGACCAATACCAGGATAAGAACGGCAATGCATATCAATACGACCTCCGAATATTCTGCCACCAACGTATTCCCGAATATCTTGTCCAGCAGCTTGCCGAACCATCTGCTGAACCACTCAAGTACATTAATTTCGGGAGCTATCAACTCACGACTGTAAGCAAACGCCGGGTCAGACTGCCAAGCGGCAACCTGTGCAGTATCACAAACCAGTGTATCAGCCGGAGCCATATTCATAGTCCGTTATCAGAGTTTATCAAAATTGTCAATATCACTCTCCACCATCACATAATCTATCTTTTCCGAAGCATGACCGTATTGATAAGCCAGTCCCAGCAATGAGAAAATCATGGACATATAAACGCCGAATGCCTGGACCACCGCCAGCAGATAAAGCACAAAGCTATAGGCTGCCGATACAGTGGCACCGCCACCTGCATCAGTCATTGCAAAGATATATTTCACAATAGTCCCGATATACCATGGAATCATCGTCACTCCCTGCAAGATGGCGGCGATGAATCCCATAACAATGGAAATCAGTACGATACCTCCCCAGGTAGCGAAACCCAGTCGGTAGGCCTTCTTCAAGGCATCTATGATATAGATATCTTCGAACAGATAGACTGGAGCCCAAATAGCAAGTGGCACAGACACCACCACAACGAGCAGAACGAACAAGAACGCAATCGCCATGAACGGAATGACGGTGGCTATAAAACCAACAATAAGCCCTACAAACAGCACCAAAAGCACACCGACAATCATTATCAGAAATACCCTTCTGACATTACCGAACAACAAGGGCTTCAGCATCCCTAACGTCACTCCCTCCAAGCGTTTTTCCCGTTCATTGTAAGTACGGACCAATGCGTAGACCAAAGAGGTCAGCATGACAGTTCCTAGCAGATAGAGAACGGCATACAGACTGTAATAAGTCACCAGTGCCATGATGGACGCTCCGACAACAGAAGAGTCGAACGAGCCTCCGGTCATATCACCCAGAGCCATTGTACCGCTCATCAGCCCGTTCAGGCTCAGTCCCTGAAGCAGACAAAGCGGCAACATCAGATATGTGGTGAATTTCATCAACGGCTTCCAATTCTCTTTGATAAAATCAAAGGTAGCAGTTAGTTTCTCTCCAAAAGAACGTTGTACATACAGTGCGATTTTAGGTTTCTGTGCTTCCATGCTTCTTTCTGTTAGGTAAATAAATATAATAAAAAAAGATAAACGACAAAGAGAGTAGAATAAAGCCGAACCTCAAAGCATCCGGAAGTTCGGTATGGCGGGGAACGAATCCTTCTATAAATCCTGCCATGATGAATACGGGTACCGTACCCACCACTATTTTCAATCCTTTTTTGGCTCCCCGTTTGAAAGATTCCAGCCTTGAATAGGTTCCGGGAAAGAGCCATCCGTTGCCCAGGGCAAGACCGGCGGCACCGGCTACAATAATCGCCCAGATTTCGAGTGTCCCGTGCAGCCAAATGGCAAGGAAGGACTCCCAAAGCAAGTCGTGCTGATAAAAGAAGGTTTGGAAAGCCCCTATCATGATACCATTGTTAAGGAGCATGTATCCGGTGCCAAAACTGGTCAGCAACCCCATGGCAAAGCAGTTGAAGGAGACCATGATATTGTTCAGCGTGATACTCAGAAACATGGGGAACTCGGAGGAACCGTTATATACAGCCATAGGTTCACCATTAGCGATATTGTTCAAAGTCATATCCACATAGGAGTTTCCTAAAATCAAACGCACAAAATCGGGGTCTCCGGCAGCGGATACCACTCCTATCAATGCGCTGACCACAAATATAATGAAGGAAGCCACCAGCTCACGGCGTGCATCGTGCATGGCCGAAGGCACTTCACGGGTCCAGTAGGTGATAATTCTTGACCATTTCTCGCGCTTGTTTCTATAAATGCGGTTGTGCAATGCCGAGGCAAGATTGTTCAGATAGATAGTGATGCGGGAAGCGGGGAAATGCGTTTGGGCAAAAGCCAGATCTGCCGTAAGCTCCGTATATGCGTCGGCAAGTTCATCGGGAGACAGACTTTCCGCCTGCTTCACCATTGTTTCTGCTCGTTTCCATTTTTCGATGTTCTGCCGGATAAACGTCACTTCTTTCATACCCCATGACTATTTCAGAGAAGTTTTGTCTGAAATAGGTAACAAAAATAAGAGAATAATGATATATTTGCAATGAAATACTAAAAATGTTTTATCAGGAATGGCAGAATCTACAATTATCACCGGACAATTTGTCCGCATCAGTCAAACGCCTGCCAGTATCGGTGAGCGGCTCATTGCACTGGCCATAGATTATATTCTGCTCGGATTCTATGTATTTTCTACTTTGGCCTTGTTTTCACGGATTCATCTACCCTCTGATTTCACGATGCTTTTCTTTTTTGCCATTGTCTACCTGCCAGTCTTGCTTTATGCATTTCTCTGCGAAATGTTCAACCAGGGACAAAGTTTCGGCAAGCGGCTGATGAACATTCGTGTCGTAAAGGCAGACGGCTCCACGCCCGGCATAGGCTCGTACCTGCTCCGATGGCTTCTCTTCCCTATCGACGGACCGGTGACCGGTGGTCTGGGACTTCTGGTCGTCCTTTTGACCAAAAACAGCCAGCGAATGGGAGACCTTGCCGCCGGCACCATGGTAATCAAGGAAAAGAATTACCGCAAGATACACGTCAGCCTCGATGAGTTCGACTACCTGACCAAAGACTACCGACCTACCTATCCACAAGCTTCCGACTTGTCATTGGAGCAAATCAACGTCATTACCCGGACCCTGCAATCGGGTAAGAAAGACCGTACACGCCGCATTGCCTCCCTTGCGAAAAAAGTGCAGGAACTTCTCTCCATCACTCCTCATGACAGTAACCCGGAAAACTTTCTTCAGACCATTCTCCGGGATTACCAGTATTATGCCTTGGAAGAAATTTAATACGAACTTCCAACAAAACCAAAGAAGTGTTAAGTCTTACGCTTATTTAAGATTCAAGCTGCATCTTTTTGGTTTTTCATTTGTTAATTAACCAGAAGGTCTTAACTAAATAACAAAGAACAATTATGAAACGAATCATTACATTAATCACACTGGTGTTGGTAAGTGCATCGACCCTGATGTATGCACAGAGTAGCAGCGAAACACGCCAAGCAGAGCGTAAAGCCCAACGCGAAGCCCAGAAAGCACGCGAAAAAGCGGAAAATGAAAGGAACTATGCCATTGCCGTCCAGGCATTGAAAGAGGGCAAGTTTGTATTGGAAGCAGACCAGCTGGTGTTCAAGAGAGGACGGAGCGCATTTGTTTCATCGACAACAAACTTCGTTCTGATGGACGGTGAACACGCATCCGTACAAATAGCTGCCAACAATGCCCTTGCAGGCCCCAACGGAATAGGCGGCATCACAGTGGACGGCAGCAGAAAGGAAATGAAAATCACGACCGACAAAAAGGGAAACGTGAATTGCAGCTTCAGCGTACAAGGCATCGGAATATCCGCACAAGTGTATATCACACTGACCAACGGCGGCAATAATGCATCGGCAAGAATCAGCCCGAACTTCAATTCGAATACCCTGACGCTGAACGGAGTCCTGGTTCCATTGTCCCAGTCAAACGTTTATAAAGGGCGGGCTTTATAAAACACCCCTTTTGTCCGTACAAAGTATAAAGAAAAGAAGATATTCATATCGTGTTCGCATTCTGTTAATATCGTGTAGACACGATATTAACAGAATGTGGACATTTATTCTTTTATCTGTTGACACGTTGGGCAATAATATACCGAACCACCCATATAAGCCTCTTTTATGATGGTACTGCCACAACGGAGACAAGGATTCTTCCATGTTTTGGCAGAAAGAATGGTTTTGTAACCTCCGGCGTTGCCATAAAGATCTGTTTGCGTATCGCGTCCACCCTCGAACGTCATATCCACCAATGTTTCTTTTAGAGCATTAAAAAGAACTTCTTTCTGATTATCCGACAGAAATAGCACTTTCTGTTTGGGATTTATCCGTGCATTGAACAGAATATCCTGCGTTACGCCGTTACCTACACCGGGAATACGCTGATTGGTTGCTAATAGAGCTTTAGCAGAGAGGGTCTTCTTTGCTTCGGCAACGAGTTTCTCAAATTCCGCTTCGGTGTATTTATCGCTCAACGGCGAAATGCTTTCCCGACTCAATTTATAGTACTTATTGTCGATATAGCTATCAGGGTAAACATTGATAAAACCATACATTGCAACCGTGAAGACAAGGAATGAATCATCATTAAACGTCAGCAACAACTGGTAATTGGCAGGAATCTCATCTCCCGCACTATAATAACGGACACTGACTCCGTCGCCTATGTTCATGATCACATTATCCGAAAGATTGAAATTGACAAACATGCCATATCCTTCGGATGAAAGGATGGTTTTGCCTACGAGCAGTTTACCATACTCCGACGGTTCACCGTTATAGAACGTAAACTTATGCGGTTTGGTGGCATTAAATACCTGCGTGATTGTTTTACCGCTCAAGGCGTTGTTCACTTGTTTGCTCAAGGTGATAACTTCGGGTAATTCTAACATATTATCTTACTTTTATTTTCGATAGGGATATATATTTCCGTTAATAACTCGTCAATAGCCGTGTTGCCAGGTGTATTATAATCAATATCACTCATTATTTTAACCGGACCACTTCCCCTATAATAGGCATCAACACGTTCAATGAGTCTTTCTCTTTCAGATTCATGGCATTCTTCAGCGGTTCGTCCCAGCGGTGTCTAGCCAAAGCATATTTGGAATGATGAACAGTCAGAATCTTTTCCGCATTCAAGTCCCTGGCCGCTTGCCCCAAATATTGGGGCATGGTATGGATATATTTCCAATCTTCGTTATACTGCCCATTCTCCAATATGGCAAGGTCAATGCCGGGATATTGCTTGCCTATTTCGACAAAATGCGTGTCATATCCGCTATCACCACCCATATAAATCTTCTGCGAAGGGGTTTCGATAAGGAAAGAAGCCCATAATGCCTGATTTGCCTTCAACGAGCGGCCCGAAAAATGCCGGGCGGGCAAGCAATGAAGCAGAAATCCCTTATCCAGTACAGTATCTTCAAACCAATCTAGCTCAACCAGGGATGATTTGTCAAATCCCCAATACTCGAAATGTTCGCCTACCCCCAAAGGACAGACCACCTTGCCTACCCGGTTTTTCAGCTGCATCACCGTCTCATAATCCAGATGGTCCCAATGGTCATGTGATATCACCAGATAGTCAATCTCCGGCATATCGGCAGGCTTGTAGGCATCCGCCCCTTTGAACGGCTTGTTTACAAACGAAACCGGAGAAGCCACACAAAATACGGGGTCTACCAGTATACGCTTTCCGTCTACCTGGATAAAATAGGATGAATGTCCGAACCATACCAATACATTCTCGTCCTTGCTTATCTTGCTGAGGTCCGTCTTTATAACCGGAATCTCCGTTTCAGGACGCAAATCGGTTTCTTTCTTAAATAAGAATCCCCAGAAAGCTCCCAAACGTCCCTTTTGGGAAGTCATCATCATCGTACTGTGCAGATTCCGGAATTCTCCGTCTTTGTAATGAGGCGACTTCTTAATCCTCTCCAACCGTTCTCCTTGAGGAGCCCTCCCGAAACTCGGCTGATTGACAAAAACGAATCCCACTATGACCGCAACAGCCACAATACCCACTATAATGCCAACTATCATACGTACTCTTTTCGTTTTTAATGAATTCATATTCAATGAGGCTACATTTACAGCTGCAAATATAGTCGAATTGTTATTAAATCACTATCTTCGCGCCCAATTTACGGAATCAATACAATAAAGCAATAAAAAGCCAACAAAGAAATGAACACACACAGTCTATGTTGCATCGGTTATATTACCCAAGATAAAGTCGTAACCCCTAAAAATACCATATATATGCCGGGAGGCACCTCCTTCTACTTCGCACATGCCATCAAGCACTTGAATGCTAACGATTTTTTATTGGTAACAGCTTTGGCTGATACTGACATGGGCATTGTGGAAGACATTCGGAAAGAAGGTATTTCCGTCAAAGCCTTGCACAGCACACATTCCGTCTGTTTCGAGAATATTTATGGAGAAAACCAGAACGAACGTACACAACGTGTCACGGCAAAAGCAGACCCTTTCACCGTGGAAGGTTTGAAAGATACCGATGCACGGATTATCCACTTGGGCAGTCTGCTTGCCGACGACTTCTCTTTGGAGGTCATCAAGTTCTTGTCCGGAAAGGGACTCCTCTCGGTAGATGTGCAGGGATTTCTCCGCAAAGTGGATAATGAAAAAGTGCTGGCAGTAGACTGGCCGGAAAAGAAAGAAGCATTGAAGTATATCCATATTCTGAAAGCCAACGAAGCTGAAATGGAAGTACTGACCGGATGCAGTGAACCGCACGAAGCCGCATTGCTGATTGCAGACTGGGGCGTCAAGGAAGTGCTGCTGACCCTGGGAGATAAAGGTTCGCTGATATATGCCCAAGGAGAATTTCACGAAATCCCCGCCTATCCTGCCCTTCAGATTACAGATGCAACAGGATGTGGAGACACCTATATGGTGGGGTATCTGTATATGCGCAACAAAGGTGCATCCCACCGGGAAGCGGGATGCTTTGCTGCCGCCATGTGCACCATAAAACTACAATCACACGGGCCATTCTGCGGAACGGAAGAAGCGATAAATAACGTGATAAAAGGATAAAGTGATAGGGTGATATAACACCCTACCATCTTTATTTATAATCCGAATTTTTTCAAATCATCTTCCACACTACCGATACCTGCGATATGAAACATATCAACCAGTACCTTCACAACATTCGGAGAAAGGAAAGCGGGCAATGTGGGGCCTAAGTGAATATCCTTCACCCCGAGACTCAGTAATGCCAACAATACAATAACCGCCTTCTGTTCGTACCATGCTATGTTGTAGACAATGGGAAGTTCGTTGATGTCATTCAGCCGGAATACTTCTTTCAGCTTCATGGCTATCACGGCCAGTGAATAACTGTCATTGCACTGTCCGGCATCCAATACACGGGGAATGCCGTTGATGTCTCCCAAACCAAGTTTATTATAGCGGTATTTGGCACAACCTGCGGTCAGGATAACGGTATCTTGCGGCAAGGCTTTGGCAAACTCCGTATAGTAATCGCGGCTCTTCATACGTCCGTCACAGCCTGCCATTACGATAAAGCGGCGTATGGCTCCGGTCTTCACGGCATCTACCACCTTGTCTGCCAGTTGCAGTACCTGGTTATGGGCAAAACCACCGATAATCTCTCCATGCTCTATCTCCACCGGCGGCTGGCATTGTTTGGCAATCTCTATGATTTCAGAGAAGTCTTTCCTGCCTTCCGCATCCTTATCAATATACTTGCAACCCGGATAACCGGTAGAGTTGGTGATGAACATACGCTCTTTATACACTGCATTAGCCAAAGGAGGAACGATGCAGTTGGTGGTAAACAGAATCGGTCCGTTGAAGGAAGTGAATTCTTCACGCTGTTTCCACCAGGCATTGCCATAGTTGCCTACAAAATGAGAATATTTCTTGAAAGCAGGATAATAGTGGGCAGGCAGCATTTCACCATGTGTATAGACGTCTATCCCCGTACCTTCTGTCTGTCTCAATAATTCTTCCATATCCTTCAAGTCATGGCCGCTAATCAAAATTCCCGGACGATTCTTCACACCGATATTCACCTTTGTAATTTCGGGATTACCGTAAGTACCGGTATTGGCAGCATCCAGTAGAGCCATTGTCTTTACTCCGAACTCACCAGCTTCGAGAACCAGCTTCACCCATTCCTCTGCCGATAGAGACTCAACCGCAATGGTAGCCAGTGCACGCTGCATGAAAACATGAACTGTATCATCATTGAATCCCAAGCGCATAGCATGCTCCAGATAAGCTGCCATACCTTTCAAACCATAGACAAGCAATTCTTTCAACGAACGGAGGTCTTCATTCTGTTCACGCAGAACACCTACTGTCTTCGCTTTCTCGGCATAGTCGTCACGCGTTCCCTGCCAAGTCAGTTCATCTACTTGGGGTAGGAACACTTTGTTGTGCTTGGCCTCTTGAATCAATCCATTACGCAAAGCAAGTCCCCTATCCACCCGTTTCAAGATGCTTTCATCATCGAAATTCGCATTCGTGATAGTACAAAACAAAGCATCCGTCACAAAAATATTCACTTCTTCAGAGACTGGAGAATCTGCCTTGCGTAATGTATCGGCAACAACAGAGATACCCCTGACTACAAACAGTAACAAGTCCATAGCTTGAGCCGTATGACTTTCTTTTCCACATACACCTTTCAATATACAGCCGGTTCCTTTGGCTGTCTCCTGACATTGATAACAAAACATGTTTGGTTCCATATTCCTATTCATTTAAAAGTTTGCATAATCTTTTGATAAGATAAGCAGCACCTCAGCAATAAAAATAAGCAGGCTTATGTTCTATTGCATTCGATTTGCATTATCTTTGTGCAAAGATGAGAGTTCTACAACGCACAAACTGTCACGAATGTTACATCGAATCACAAAAAAGTAAAAAAAGAATGGAAATCCATACATTATTGGAAATGCCTCCTTTCCAAGACATAACAGAAGAAGAATTATTATCCCTCATCCTGGCACCCGAACATGCACACAGGCAATACAAACCTGCTGACTTCATTGCCATGCAGGGAGAAGCATATCGTTCTCTATTCATATTGTGCAACGGCAGTGTGCGTACCCAAATGGTCAGTGCGGAGGGGAAGCAACTCACCATCGAAACGCTGAAAGCCCCGCAACTGCTTGCCCCGGCTTTTGTCTTTGCCTCCGAAAACCGCTTCCCGGTAAATATCGAAGCTAAAGAGAAATGTGAGATACTCGTTATAAACAAGAACATTTTCCTGGAATTCCTGCATCAACACCCCGCTGTGATGCGCAACTTTCTGCAACTGGTATCGGACAGAACCCTATTTCTCTCCAAAAAGCTAAATGCCTTTGCCCTACAAAGTCTGAAATCGCGTATACTGAACTATCTACGCATGCATGGCACGATACTCAACCAGCAGGAAGTGGCACAAATACTGGGAGTGGCGCGTCCCTCGCTGGCACGTGCCTTATCGGAACTGGCAAGCGAAGGGTGCATCCGAATGGAAGAGAAGGAAATGCGGATAAATGCAGTCTCCGCCCAAAAGTATTTATAAAAAACGTCCGCACTTATATATTATTCTTACCTTTGTCCAAGAATAAAAAGCTATGGAAAAGATTCTACTGGATGAAAAGTACGAACAGTTGTTGTTCCAAATCCCTCTACTAAGGGATTTGCCACATAATATCAAGCAATCGCTGCTTGAGAAACTGGAATATTCAGTCTATTCTATAGACAAGAAAGATATAGTTGCCCGGCAAGGCACCCCCTGCAAGAAGCTATATATACTATTGGAAGGTAAATTGCGTGTAGATATTATAGACGGTCTGGGCAATAAAGTTATGGTAGAATACATCGTTGCCCCCCGGGCCTTTGCCACTCCCCATCTCTTCGGCAGCAACACCACACTGCCGGCAACTTTTACTGCCATTGAAGACTGTATCCTATTCACTGCCACCAAAGAATCCACCTTCAAGCTTATCAGCCAGGATCCCAAAGTGCTGCACAACTTCCTTTGCATAACGGGAAATTGCAATGCCTGCACGGTTTCGCGATTAAAAACCCTTTCCCGCAAAACAGTCCGCGAAAGGTTTGTCGTCTATCTGTTTGAAAACAGAATTTCCAACTCTACCAGCATCACCATTGCGCATACCCAATCTGAGCTGGCAGAATACCTCAATGTAACCCGCCCGGCACTTTCAAAGGAAATCAATAAGATGACCAAAGAAGGTATTATCCTAATGACGGGTAAGAAAATTGAGGTATTGAATGAAGCAGCTCTGAAAGAGTATATCTAAACTACCATTTTACAAACAAGATTCTCGGATTGATGTTGACAGATACCCAGCCCCAATCCTGCCAGCGTTTATGGTCGCCGCCTTTCACCACGTCCATAGACTTCGTACCCCGCATAATGGAGTAACCGGCAGAAAGCTTCACGTCCTTCATCACATTCCAGTCAAGCTGATAGTCCATCTCCGAACCCAATCCCTTTTTTACATCATCCAGCTTGGCAGCAGTAGCAAAATAGTGATAATTCAGTTGCATACTCACCTGCTTGGATGTCTTGAAGTTGACACCCAACTGGGCATCCTGCAAACCGGGAGCTACTCCCTGCCAAGCAGAAGCATAGAAATAGTCCATCGCTCCATAGAACTTATGATGTGTTCCGTAAAGAGGATCGAATGCTTTGAACTTGTCACCTTTCCCGTCACTGCCACTCAGATAATCATAACCCAAGCTCACACTCCATTGCTTGTCTATGGCATAGGCAGCCTTCACGCTTACCATAAAGGCAGATACACTCTGCGCATTCTTGTTCTTTCCGGTCTGATAATAGAAAGCAGCCTGCACAGGTAGCCAATTTCCCGATTCCGGCTGATAAGTCACGTAAGTACCGAACGTCTGCAAATAGCGGGTATGGGAAGTTTCTGTTTCTGCATCACCGGTTTCCAGGCCCAGATTCATGAATAACAAAGAGACATCAAGGTTGGGGGTTTGCGCCGCATAATGATACCAAAGGGTCTGCATATTCTTATAAGGTTGTGCACCGTCATAATAATAGGTACCGCCTTTTGCCTTTTCCTTGTTCTGGTTGAAGGCAAGAATGAAATGCAGTTGGTGGGCATTCTTGGCATAGCCCAACTTCAATGCATCGTGATAGCGACCGGCCACATTCCAGTCCAGCCCTCCCAAAATACGTTCGTCGTCATAAGACAAGGTCTGGCGCCCCAGTTGTGCAAAGAAACCGGCACCAAAGTTGAGTTTTGCCCATGCTTCGTTCATAATGAAACGCCCGTTAGTGTCTATCTGCGGGTCCTGCCCCCATACGCCTACATGTTGGGCCGAAATCTTCATACTCAAATCCGAACGTTTATACTCCATGGAAAGACGTGCACGGTTGTTGATAAATGAAGCAGCCTTGTCTCCCTCGAAACGTGGTAACTGTGCTCCGTTACGGTATTCTGCACGGGGTCTGATTTGCATCGACATGGTGAATTCGTTCTCTTTCTCCGAACCTTGTGCCCACAACATTCCGGGCAACAGCAATAAGCCTAATGCCAAATAAACTGTTTTCATAAGTATTTTAATTTAAGTTATACGTATGTACACTCACTCCTTGTGCCGAGGGCAAGTAATTGATGCCATACCAACACATTTGCAACAACAGAAAAGATACAAGCAAGCCAAACAGTGCCTTACGATAGACCGCGGGGCATCCCAATCGGAAATGGATATATGCCAGATAGGAGAACCAGGTAGCCGCCGCCCAAGTCTCCTTGGGATCCCATGCCCAATAGTGTCCCCAAGCAGCTTTCGCCCAGACAGCACCGGACAGCATACCCAGTGTCATGAAGGCAAGTCCTACATAAGTCAGATTATCGCACAAAGCCATCTCATGCCGTTCAATTCCTTTTTTCTTGAACCACAGCAGGTAGACAGCCATCACCGTAGCGGCACCCAGCATGGCATAGGCAAACATATAGACAATGACATGAGGAGTGAACCACGGACTCTGCAAAGCGGGCATCAACGTCTTGTTGTGTATTTCGGGCCTAAAAATATTGATGCAGACAAACACCAAGGACAAGACGGAACTGAAACCGAGAATCCATTTGTACCTCCAACGACTGTAAGTGATGATTCCTGCCAATGGAAGAAAGAATGAATACCACAAACGCGTCTCCCCCATCGTCCGCATCGGAGGACGCTCCAAAGAAATCCACATGCCGACAATGAAGCTGAAAAAGACAGCCAAGCCCAGACAAGTCAAAGTGTATACCACTACCGGACGTTTACCACGCCATGCAGCGAAAGCTCCCAATCCCCAGAAAAGTAAAGCGACAATGGCAAACAGAGCAAAATAATCCCAACTCATACCGTCTCCTCCTTTCTTTCTTCTGTTCCTTTCGGTGCATTGACAAACAAGCAGACTGCCCCCAGCACCATCATTATGATGCCGGCATATACAGCCGGAAGCCAGGGATCGCGTACCAGTTCAAAAACACTGACATCACTCCACCGTCCTTTCGTTTCGTCATAGCTTAATTGATAAATGTTCCATCCGAATATCTTCAAAGGACGGTTCACTTCGATTGTGTCTTCCACTACCTCTCCTGACTGCGTATAAACCGTTACAGCAGAAACAAATCGCTGCGGCTCACGTTCGGGCATCACCAGACTGGTCTGTTCCGACAAGCGCAATGCCTTATAAGGAAACATGAAACTACCGCAACTCACCCATCCCTCCTTCGACTGTCCGGAGGTAGCATTCACCGCCTTCAGATAAACAGCATAGGTAGCTCCCATCGAATGGAATTCGGTAAACTTCAAGGTATCTTCCGCAGCTACAGAGGCAGCCATCGGAATGGATTGAAGGATAGAGATGTCCCAATCCAGCAACCTCCCCCGTTCTACCTTCTCTTCCAACAGCAAATGTTCCGGCACATCCTTCGGCAGTGCCTGCCCGGTCTCATTATTTATCAGCATCAGCTTGGGAGGGTATTCATGTATGGTGAATTCTTTCAGTTCAATGGCAAGCGGAAGCTCCGTCAGCTTGCCATCCTCATTCGTGGCACGCCATTCAGTCTTGCCCAATTGGGTAATCATTCTCAGTCGTTGCATATCTGCATTGCCCAGCGTTGCCGTCAAGAGGGCGACAAACAAGCCGACATGATTCAGCAGAAAAGGAATCTTACGCAATTTTAAAGGAATACATACACGGAGAATGGTCAGTCCCAAGACAGTAACCAGCCAGATATAAAGCAACACGAACGGCCAGAAAGAAAGCATCTTCGAAAAGCCGATGACATCTGCCGAAGGCTGGGTAGAAGGAACCTGCCGCACCAATCCCATAACGACAGTGACAACCGCCACACATACCAGGGAAGAAACTGCAGCCGTATAATGACTGAGCCATCCGAAACAGTACACCCGTCTACGAAATCCATGCATGCATGCCAACAATAGCAGGAACAACACCAGAACGATGACATTGACCGGCCACGCAAACAAGCCCCAACGAATATCTCCAACGCTCCACTGCAACAGCAAGCCCGTGACGAACAGTCCTGCCCCACAGATAAAACCTTCCTTATACCTCCACGGTTTCTTCCACATCTTCTGATTTACGATTTGACGATGTACGATGTACGATTGGAGTTAGATTGTTGATAGAGTCAATCCGGGATGTACATATCGGGGAGTAATCCCAATCGTACATCGTAAATCGTCCAATCGTAAATAAATTTATTTTAGTGCTAACCGGTTGTTGGCTTTGGCTTTTTCCAACCAAGCCGGTACGGTAGTCTTCAAGAATTTGTCCTTTGCAGCTCTTTCGGCATCCATATCGAGGCCGATATATTCCTGCGCCTTGTCTTTGGTAGAGATATCCGGCATGGGAACATTGTCCGTATATCCATGCTTTGCCAGCACTTTGGAGACAGCCAAACGCGCCTGCATAGCTCTATCCAAGCCGTGAGACAAGACACGCTGGATTTCCTGTGGTGCATGGAAAGCACCTCCGTGAGATGCCACACCGAAGTCCCAACGCCATTGCGCCTGGCGAATCAGTGCCAGCACTTCTTTCATCTGCTCTTCCGTAGCTCCCTTGTCCCAGGCAAATTTAGCTTCGATATGAGCTTTGGCAAGTTCCTGTTCAAGGCGGTTGCGGATTTCATTGGCCTTGCGCTGGCGTTCGTAGACATTGTTGCGCAAAGTCTCCTCACTTTCGCGATGGCAGGTTTGGCAGGTACGGTCTATCATAGCCAACGGACTTTGTATATGGTGGTCGCTGAACTTCACGCCACCTTCACTCTTATAGGGCATGTGGCAGTCCGCACACGATACGCCACGCTGACCGTGAATGCCCATCCGGGCTATTTCAAAATCGGGGTGTTGCGCTTTCAGGATGGGGGTACGGCTCAACTTATGTATATAGTCGTAGAAACCGGCCTCATCATAATAGGCTTCCATGTCTTCCACCGTAAAACCTTTGTCCCAGGGGAAAGTCAGGTACTTGCCGTCACCCTTGAAGTAATATTCCACGTGGCACTGTGCACATACCAGCGAGCGCATCTCCTGCGGAGTGGCCTCGGTAATATCCTTGCCCTGACGTTCAAAAGCTTCTATCAGAGCCGGACGGCTGATATGCAGATTCATATTTTCCGGTTCGTGGCAGTCCGCACAACCAATCGGATTTACAATTTCACCACCCAAAGCGCCCCACTTATTATTATAGAAAGCATCCACACCGATGGCTTCCATCATACGGGGGACATCGGGACTCTTGCAAGTCCAGCAAGTGGACGGTTGCGGACCATCTGCATCAGTGGCAGGCGCACCGGTACGCAGGGTTGCCGTAATATCCTCGATGGCATGCATGTGTCCGCGCGGAGTGGAATAGTCTTTGGAGAAGGCATATCCAGCCCAAAGTATCACCATTTCGGGACGCTGTTCCAATACATCCACAGCCACATTTCCATTGAATTCACTCTGGAAGTCGGTCTTGGCGGTTTCAGTCCACGTCTGATACTCACGTGGAAAGTCACTCTTGAAGACTTCGTTGCGTGCCTCAATTCCTTCAATCACAGTTTTGCGGTTATTGAATACACTTGCCAGCTCGGCCCTGCGCTCCATCAAGGCAGAAACGCATAGACCCAAGACAAATACAACGACCATTGAACCACCGAACAACAGCCATCCTTGCCACGATTTTAATCTCTTTTCCATATATATGAAGATTTATTGTTATTATTCCTTTATCAGTTTCTGCAACCACTCCGGTACGGGAGATTCCGGATAGGGTACCAGTGCAGCGGGCGTGGACGAGAGGCTGTTCATTCCACCATGAGGCACATCACGGTGGCAGTCCCAGCATGCCTTTCCGTCGCCGATGAGGGTCATCATGTAGTCTATCCTGCCGACATCCACAAACTCGTTGGTCAGTTGCGTATGGCAACGGATGCAATTATTCATAATGACCTGCGCACTGGCTTCCTCGGCTTGGATGGCCTGCGGTTCGCTTTTAGTGAGAAAGGCACCTACGTGCTTCATGCCGTCCATTCCCTTAAACATCCATTTCTTTACCATATTCTCATGAGGGACATGGCAATCGTTGCAAGTGGCATCCCGGCTGTGGGAGCTGTGCATCCAGGTTGCATAATAGGGAGCCATGATGTGGCAGTTGACACATGCCGCAGGGTCATCTCCCAGATAAGTGTGCGCCCGGAGAAGATACATAAACAAGCCTCCGCTGCCGACGAGGACACCGCAAACAATGAGTGCCGTTACTTTCCACCTGTAGGATGGAAATAGTTTACTTATGATTGGTAACTTCGCCATAAAATGAATATTTTCAGCAAAAATAGGCAGTTACAATCTAAAAAAGTGTAATCATGATTACATTTTTCCATTTATTTTTCGGTATTTTTAATAAAGCATTCATTCTCACGCATACCTATATGAAGATGTCCACAAAACACGCACGCCTGCGCATCTTGTGGACATCTTCATCCTTTTATAAAACTGCCTGCTTTTTTTAAGCTGCTTTCTTTAATTGAACATTCACTTTTCTGCCACTCTTCCGGACCAATCTTCGAATCCAAAGATAATAGCCCGTCAACGGCAGGCTTGCGCCAATCAAAGCGGCCAGAAAGCTCAAGATGCGGGTGGCCCATCCTCCCCAACTGCCTACATGGACGGAGTATATCCAGCCACGGATTTTCCCGGAAGTGTCGGCATCCTTATATAAGGTAGTCCCGGTGATTTCACCATTACGGGGATTGAACGTATAGCGGTCGGCAGCACGACGGTTGCCCAACCGATTGAAGGAGACTGTAGCAGAGCCACGCGATACGGTTATCTGTTTATAATCAGGACTAAGCTCCTTCAGTTCTTCGTAAACCTTCTGCCAGTTTGCAAAAGGAGAGAAAGGCTTTCTTTCACGATTCTCGCCACCAGACCTGCCTTGAGCCCTATCTCCTCCGTGGGCAGCAGTTTGTGCCTGAGCACCATGTCCTCCACCCCCTTGCATGGTTTCCACTCCAAAAACTTTGTAGAAGCCGGTGCGATACCAGGAGAAAGACCATGTCAGTCCCGTAAGTGCCATCGCCAACAGAAAAATCAGCGTGTACATGCCGCCTGCCACATGCAGGTCGTACCAGAACCGGCGCCAACCTTTACCGGCAACAATCTTCAGACTGTTCTTTAAAGCCTTTTTTGTACGGGGCCACCAGATGACAACGCCTGACAGCAGCACAAAGACAAGCATCAGTGTGGCAGTGCCCACAATCATTTTCCCCCAGAAGATACTTCCATCGGGCTTCATGCTGTCCAACAGCCAGCGGTGCAGGCGGAACATGGTCATGAAAAACGGCGCACGCTCATACCGGCCCTTCACCTCACCCGTGTACTGGTCCACATAGACGGAGGCACGACGAGGTTTGGAAAGATTCACCTGCCAGGCACGTTCCGGATTGGACGATGCAGTGATACCCGTCACAGAGACACTATCCGGCAAAGTAGCGGCTACTTTTTCGGCCAACCGGCTCATGGGAAGCGGTGCCGGTCCGGCTTTTTCTACATAGTAGAGGTCGCGGCGGCAAAGCTCCATCACTTCCGTCTCGAATACCAGCATGGCACCGGAGAAGCAGATAAGGGTAATCAACAGTCCGAAGGGGACTGAAAGCCATAAATGTATCTTACTGAAAATTTTCTTCATAAGTATGTTCTCTTATTCATTTCATATCAGAACCTTTATTCCAGTTTACCTACACCGTTCAGTTGGGTTGCATTGACCACCAGCCCTTTGGTAGCCGTTGCATTGGCAGGGTCTACCTTATAGATGGCAGGATAGCCGGAAGAGGTAGTGACTGCCACATATGCGTTGCCATTTTCCATGTACGGGGTATTACCAAAGCCAGAGACATCGCTTGGAAGGCCGTTCACATAAGTCAAAGCTCCGGTGGAGGCATTGAAGACGGCAAGTTGGTTGGCAACCTTGTCTGATGCCGTAATTGCCTTATCATACATCAGCAGCAGGAAATAATTACCTGAAATATACCAAGTCCGCAAGAAAGAGGCGCCATTGGCTTTCTCTTCAAGATTATAGTAATAAGCGGCATCAAATTCTTCTGCTTTGGTATCGATGCGTACAACTCCAGCAGGCAATGTAGTCTGCTGACGCGAATCACTCATGGTCTTGGCATAGCTCGGAGAAAATACATATACATAGCCGTCGTCGGCAAGCCAGTTCATCTGGTAGTACTGTGAACGGTTACGTCCGGCAGCATAACTGATTTTGTCTGTAGTGATGACCTTATGAGAATTCAGTGTCTGATCACCAAAGATAGCGATATGGCATTCATTAGGATACTGGGTCCATTGCAATTCGTCCTTCTCATAGGCACCGCTACCCTGCCCGCCGGATTCTGTCTTTATTAAATCCTCATTACCGGAAAGCACCCACTTGTAGCTACCGTCTTCGTTCTTCTGCATGCAACCATACTGGCTAAGCCCCATGGGAATGGCTGCTGCATAAACCTTACTGCCCACTTGTTCTATACCGGCCAGTGTTACGTATTCACCATTTTCAAGGAAATTTTCGGCAAGAAATGGAGTATCCTTTGTTACCGAGTTCTTTGTATAAGTCTGTTTCTCGACATCCAGATAGGAAATCAAAAAAGATTGGGGAGTATATCCATTTGCATCATTCAGTTCCGTAGGGCCGTCGCCGGTAGAAGTCGTCATTATAAATTGGTCATAATAGCCGTAGGTAGTGAAACGATTGACGTTATACTCCTGGCTACGTTTTTCCAGTTCACCGTTTGTATTCATAATGAACGACTGGGTAGTGCCTGCATTTCCCTGGTGATAGTTCAAGGCATACAGATATTTGTTTCCGTAGAACACCCAGTAAGTAGCCCCATCGTTCACAAGGCCATTGCCGGCAGCAGTAATTTCACCGCTTTCCAGTGACTCGGCTGTCAGCAGGACAGGAACGGAGCTACCTGAAACTGTAGCCGTGGCAGCTATCACATAGTTACCCTTTGAACCGGAACCGGAGCCGGAACCCGGTTCGTCTGTGTCTGTACAAGAAATTAAAGCCATTCCGGTCATTGCCATTGCCAAGAGGCCGGACAAAAGATAATTCTTCTTCATTTGTTCTTCTTATTAATTACACCTATTAAAACCATTATATTTATTAATCACCAAAATGTACACGTACCTTGCCATAGAACGCACGCCCGGCTTTCTGAAGACTGAAATTGTCGTACAAATCCTCGTTCGTGAAGTTGCGGCATTCAAACGAGATATTATAGCGGCCATTCTTCAGACTATAGCTCAATGTCAGGTTATGGGAGAACTGGTCGGGTACCATGAAATCCTTGTTCTTGCTACCGATGGCCTGCGAATAGTAGGAGAAGCTGTGCATGTACTGGTTGTCGTAAGTCACGGACAGCATATTCCCTTTCTTCCAGAGGTCGCGCCAATAGAAGTTTACGTCAAAATCAGCAAACTGATAGGGCACATTGGGAATGCGTGCCTTGTAACCGAGATTTTCCACAGAGTTGCCGGTACTGCCGATTTGCATCTTCTCATTGTCACGCACATTCATCTGCGTGAAGTTGCCGCCCACACTCAGCCAGCGTCCGAAGCCATAGCGTGCCGATACATTGTATCCCTTCGTCAGCACCTTGCCGTAGTTGGTATAAGTGGCCCCTTCTTTTCCTCCGCTCAAGTCCTGGATATTGCGCTGGATATAATCCTTCGTATTGCGGTATACCACACCGCCTTCCACGTAGACGGAATGTTTTCCAAAACTCCGGGAATAACTCAGGTTCAAGTTGATGTTGTCACTTTTCTCGGGACGGATGCCGATGTCTCCACTCTCCAGGTCTTCGTCACCAAACATCTCTTCGATAGTGGGCAGGCGGTAAGCTTTTTCATAAGAGAGCTTCGCCTGCAAGCCGGGCAGGATGAAATAGGTTCCGGCAGCACCATATCCCCAAGAGTCTACCGTACGGCTGGTGCGTACATAATTACTACCGGTATCATCCTCGGCCATAGGTCCTGCCACATACTGGCGGTAGTATTTGCCGAATGCCGAGAAGTTCCACTTTTCGGAAGGCATCAGGCGGTATGACAAACCGGAGATATTCTTGCGGGTCTGCTTGGCAATGGCATCCGTCTGTTCTTCCACCGCCAACAGTGAAGTATTATCACGCTGGAATGCACTCAACACATGATTGAAAGTCAGCATGTGGACTCTGGCAATGCGGTAATTCAAGGTCAATGTACCGTTCCAATTGTCATTATCGGCACGGGAATACTGGCGGGACTGTTCGCCGGGGCTGTTCAGCGGATGTTTCTCACCAAGCCAGTTGTATTCGTAGCGGGCAGTATCCACATTCGTAGTGGCATTGCGATTGTAGTTGGCTGTCAACACCATATCCAGCCCCTTGATTATCAAGTTGCGTTTGCTGTATTCCATCGAAGGCATCAGTGAATGGCCGAAGCGGTGCTTTTCTCCGAAGACTGTCTTCTGGCGTACACCGGTCTGTATGTCCTTGTACATGTGCGAATAGGTGAAACCGAACATCAGCCGGTCTGCCCAACTTTTGTCCACAATACCCGCTTTGGCCACAATGGCTTCGTTGTGGTAAGTATCATTGAAACGCTTCACGCGCACCTTCTCACTTTCGTTGAAACTGCCCGTCTCAAAATCCTTTACCGGCGCATCTACATGATAATCGTTGTCCGAGTAGTTTTGAAAGGCATTGATTTCATAGCTGAAACCGTTCTTGAAAGTCTGTCCGAAGTTAACGTATGAGCGGTGGGTATTGAACGAGCCGTAAGAATAAGAAGCATCCAGGAACCAGTTCCGGCGTTTCTTGTTGGTAACAATATTGATGACACCGCCAATGGCATCCGTACCGAAGCCCACGGGAACTACACCCTTATATACCTCTATACGGTCGGCAAAGCTCACCGGAATATTGTTCAGGCTGAAGGAGCTTCCCACACCTTCCTGCGGCACACCGTCAATGAACACCTTGACGTGCTTTCCGCTAAAACCGTCCAGCATCAACTGCATGTCCGAACCTACCCCACCCGACTCACGGAGTTTCATGCCCGGAGCCTTGGTCAAGGCATCGCTCAGATTCTTCGTGGTGTTCTGGAGTTCCTTTGTATCGACTGCCACAGCATTGAATGCCGACCTCTTCACCCGGCTTACTCCGGTAGAAACGATAGTCACCTCGTCCAGCTGTTGCGTTTCGGGAGCGATGGTTATGTTCAGCTTCATCCGCTCATCATTGACCAGTTTCACCTTTTTCTCCACCTTTGTATAACCTACGGCAGACACCACCAGCGTATAGTCGCCGGCAGGCGCCTTGATGTGATAGAGGCCTTCCTGATTCGTGGTTCCTCCATAACTCGTCCCTTTCAGATAAACAGTCGCAAAATCCACCGTTTCTTTTTCCGTAGAAATGATTCTACCCGAAATCATCCCTCCTCTCCTCTGCGCATGTACAGACAGAGAAGCCAACAGAAGGAAAAACAGCAGCGAGAATTTAAGTGTATATGCTTTCAATTTTATAATAATTATAATGTTGTTAGTAAACCGGTGCAAAGGTCATTATTAACAGCCAGCTGTGCAATCACTTATTGTAGGTAATTATATGGAGTGGATTTATCGTATATATCATATTATGCAATCACCATTGATAGGTATTATCAATAATAAATCTAAAAAAAGAGGAGCCGGGAAATGAAAAACCCCTATTTATAGGTATTGCCCAATATGCCTTTTTGTACGACCTTTGCTGCAAATTAAAACAAGACAACGGACAATAAATTATTAAAGTTTAAGTATGAAAATTGAAAAGATTGTAGCCCGTGAAATCCTTGATTCACGCGGCAATCCCACAGTAGAAGTGGACGTTATTCTGGAATGTGGTGTTATGGGACGCGCAGCAGTGCCTTCCGGTGCTTCTACCGGCGAGCACGAAGCGCTGGAACTTCGCGATGGCGACAAGCAACGCTACGGTGGTAAAGGTACACTAAAAGCAGTAGAAAACGTCAACAAGATAATCGCACCGGCACTGATTGGCTGGTCGTCACTGGAACAGCGTACCATCGACCACAAGATGCTTGAGTTGGACGGCACGCCTACCAAATCCAAGCTGGGTGCCAACGCCATTCTGGGTGTCTCACTGGCAGTAGCCAAAGCCGCCGCCAATTATCTCGATATACCTTTATACAGATATATCGGTGGAGTAAATACCTACGTAATGCCGGTCCCGATGATGAATATCATCAATGGAGGTTCACACAGCGACGCTCCTATCGCTTTCCAAGAATTTATGATTCGGCCGGTAGGCGCCTCTTCCTTCCGTGAAGGCCTGCGCATGGGAGCCGAAGTATTCCACGCCTTGAAAAAAGTGTTGCACGACCGCGGCCTCAGCACTGCTGTAGGCGACGAAGGCGGTTTTGCACCGGCACTGGCAGGAACAGAAGATGCGCTGGACTCCATCATGAGCGCCATCAAGGCTGCCGGCTACGAACCGGGCAAGGATGTGAAAATCGGTATGGACTGTGCCTCATCCGAGTTCTTTAAGAACGGTATCTATGACTACTCCATCTTTGAAGGCGAAAATGGTAAAAAACGTACTGCCGACGAACAAATAGCTTACTTGGAAGATTTGATTAATAACTACCCGATTGACTCCATCGAGGATGGCATGAGCGAAAACGACTGGGAAGGCTGGAAGAAGTTGACCGAACGCATCGGCAACCGTTGCCAGCTGGTTGGCGACGACCTGTTCGTGACTAACGTGGAATTCCTTGAAAAAGGTATTGCCATGGGCTGCGCCAATTCCATCCTTATCAAAGTCAATCAAATCGGTTCACTCAGTGAAACGCTGGATGCTATCGAAATGGCACACCGCCACGGTTATACCACAGTGACTTCTCACCGTTCCGGCGAAACCGAGGACGCCACCATTGCAGACATTGCCGTTGCCACCAACAGCGGACAAATCAAGACCGGTTCTCTGAGCCGCTCCGACCGCATGGCGAAGTACAACCAACTATTGCGCATCGAAGAAGAACTGGGTAACCTTGCTGTCTATGGCTACAAAAGAATAAAATAACCCTTTGTAGTGAATAAGTCATAAAGAGGGAATAGCGTCTTTGGGAAAAGGCGCTATTTTTATTAAAGAATCGTCTATATCTTTGCAAAAGTCATCCCCTACTATCCTCTATAGGAAAGATTCTTTCCAAGATGGTAGCAGGTTAATGTTTCATTGACTAAAGACTATTCGTCCGACAGTCGTTACATTATCGTCCGACATATGTTTAATTATCGTCCGATAGCTGTTGGACGATAATTAAACATATGTCGGACGAATAGTTTTTAGTAAGCAAGAATATAAAATATAGCGGCGCAACAATCATTTGCTCCCAAAGCCTCCCTTTATTATTTACGGAGGCCTTCAAAAACAGTCCTCATTCACGGTTCATCAAACGATGCTCTGCCATCTGCTCGAACTTCGTGCCGGGACGTCCGTAATTGGCATACGGATAAATGGAGATGCCTCCGCGCGGGGTGAAGATACCCGTCACCTCAATATACTTAGGGTTCATCAAATGAATGAGGTCTTTCATTATGATGTTCACGCAATCCTCGTGGAAAGCACCATGATTGCGGAAGCTGAACAAGTAGAGTTTCAAACTCTTGCTCTCTACCATCTTGACATCGGGGATATAGCAAATACGGATTTCTGCAAAGTCCGGTTGCCCCGTGATGGGACAGAGGCTGGTGAATTCGGGGCAGTTGAAACGCACCCAGTAGTCATTGCCGGGATGCTTGTTATCAAATGCCTCCAATACTTCGGGGGCATAGTCCTGACGGTATTCTGTCTTTCTCCCCAAAAGGGAAAGTTGGTCTTTCAATTCTGTCATAGCCATATATTTTTAGTGATACAAGTGTGCCTCATTTAGTAGAAGCCAAAAACTTTTCCAATCCTTCTCTGCGCAACGTGCATGCCGGGCAGTGTCCACAACCATCTCCCGGGATACCGTTATAACAAGTCAGCGTTTCGTGACGTATAAGTTCGAGCACTCCAAGCTCGTCTGCCAGCGCCCAGGTCTCCGCTTTGTCAATCCACATCAGTGGTGTGTGCAGTACGAATTGCTCGTCCATAGCCAGGTTCAGCGTCACGTTAAGCGACTTGATGAAAGCATCCCGGCAATCGGGATAACCGCTGAAATCGGTCTGCGACACCCCCGTCACAATATGATTAATCCCCCGCTCGCGGGCGTAAACGGCGGCTATACTCAGGAAAAACAGATTGCGTCCCGGCACAAAAGTATTCGGAAAGCTGTCTGCCGGCTTCTCCTGGTCCATCTCCATGCCGGCATCTGTCAATGAGTTATGTCCCAGCCGGCCGATAAAGGAAACATCCATTACTTCGAACTCCACACCTGCCTTACGGGCAATGGCCCTCGCCAAGTCCACTTCCTTCTGATGTTTCTGTCCATACAGAAAACTCAGCGCATACACTTTCTTAAATTCACGTTTTGCCCAAAAGAGGCAAGTGGTCGAGTCCTGCCCGCCACTGAATACCACCAAAGCAGTGTCCCTATTCATCTTGTTAAAAGCCTCTCCCCTTGCCCTCCCCCGTAGGGAGGGAAACAGAGAGGGCATTGCTAATTATTTGTTTGACATAATAACTGATTTCCCCTCACTACGGGTAAGGGGCTTTAAATATCGCCTATTTTCCATACTTTATAGGAGATGCCTTCATCATAGACATCACTACCGTCTATCCGCTTAATAGCTTTTACCACACGGATAGTCACAGGCAGTATCAATACCTCGTACATGGACTTCAGCAGAATCTGGATACACATCATCACCAGCAACTCCCGCCATGCAATGATTCCTCCGAACGCCACCGGAAAGAAAATCAACGAGTCTGCCGTCTCACCAACCACCGTCGACCAAATGGCACGTGCGGAGAAATTACGCCCGTTGCTTGCCAGTTTCATGCGGCTCATTACGTAGGCATTCAGAAAAGAGCCCACCAAGAATGCCGTCAGACTGGCTATGACAATACGGGGCGCCATTCCAAAAACAAAATTGAAATGCGCGGCACCATCCCAGAAAGGGGCGGCAGGCAACGCCACGGCTATCAGTCCCAGCATTACCACAAAAAAGTTCATGGCAAAACCGCTCCAGATAATCAGGCGGGCTTTACGAAAGCCCCAAACCTCGGCTATGCAATCGTTGATAATATAAGAAATCGGGAAGACCAGCAATCCGGCTGTTACGGTAATACCAAAAACCTGGATAACTTTAGTCTCAAGAAGATTGGCTGCAATCAAGCATACATTGAACAGAATGCCCAGCAACATAAAAGGTACAGATACTTTTTGTTTCATACTCCTGTTTTTTACGTGGTGTTCTAGAATACACGACCGCTATTCACGGCATCATACATTTTAAATCCGGTTGCAAAGGTACAACAAGTTTTGCAAATGAACAAACAACATATATTTTAACTAAATCCCAAGCAAGACAAAGCTCCTTTTTTTTATTCGAAGTAATTACAGACAGTGCATATTTAGTTAACGAGACTTAAATAAGATTTCCCAAACCAAGAATATTATTTACAATAGTTTTAAAAAACATAAACCAATAGCATAAAAATCAATATATTAACTGATTTTAGCACAAAATCAAAAACATGCAACCAAGTTTGCTCTCAAACAAGATTTCATTCACGCAAATTTCTTAAGCAAATAAAATAATGGACAACATATTTTAATACATACGATTCTATATTTTAAATAATGAAAATTAGGATTATATTTGATAACAACAATCCGGAAGCTCTGGAAAGCACATTGATATTAACCAAGAATATACCATATTATATATAGTAACCTTAGAAAAACAATGAATGCCTATGATTTACCCGAAAGCCCCAAGACACTATTAGTGTCATCTTCTATTCAACCTATTTATTTTGAGATCCATTAGCTTAAACAAAAAACATCTATTATGAATGAAAATCGTAAACGAGGAACATCGAACAACAAAATCCTCACAGCAATTGCCATCGCCTCCCTATTTATAGGAAGCAGCAAAATCATGGCAATAGAGACCTATTCGGAAAATTCATTCGGAGTGACAGAACAGATGCAGGCACAAACAGCCCGCGGTATCATTGTCGACCAGAATGGAGAGCCTATCATCGGAGCAAGTATCTTGGAAAAAGGTACTACCAATGGAGTTACTACCGACTTATACGGTAAATTCTCGCTAAACGTAAAAAGAGGTGCCACCCTGGTCATTTCCTACATCGGCTATAAGACGCAGGAAGCCAAAGCAGATGCCAACATGAAAATCACCCTTACAGAAGATTCCGAACTACTGGATGAAGTAGTTGTTGTCGGTTACGGTGTACAGAAAAAGAAACTTGTCACCGGCGCCACTGTACAAGTGAAAGGGGAAGACATAGCCAAGCTGAACACTGTGGATGCCCTGGGCGCTTTGCAGAGCCAGTCACCGGGTGTCAACATCACACAGAACAACGGCTTCCTGGGTTCGGGCTTTAAGGTGAATATCCGCGGTATCGGTACTACCGGAACCTTCTCCCCGCTTTATGTGGTAGATGGAGTTGCCAACGGTAGCATCGACGGGCTGAACCCGAGTGACATTGAATCTTTGGACGTCTTGAAGGATGCCGCTTCTGCCGCCATCTATGGTGCGCGTGCTGCCAACGGCGTTATCCTGATTACCACCAAACGAGGTAAAACCGGCGTTGCCGAAGTCAGTTACGACGGCTATGTCGGCGTGCAGAACCTTTACAAAATCCCTACTATCCTCAATGCCCAAGAGTACATGATGATGCAGGATGAAGGCCGTGTAATGGACGGATTGAGTCCGTACAACTGGGCGACCTATATTCCGGAAAGGGATTTGCAGGCCATACAGAACGGAACATGGAAAGGGACAAACTGGCTGAAGGAAGTGCTGAATGAAGATGCATTGGTACAGAACCACGCAGTCAACATCACCGGAGGAACAGACCGTTCCAGATATGCCATAGGTATTTCATACACCAACCAAGAAGCCACCATGGGAGTTCCCGGCGAATTTCCAGAAATGAACCGCTACAACTTCCGTGTCAACTCGGACCACGTAGTCATGAAAAAAGGCAATCTTGACTTCTTGAAAGTGGGCGAAACCATCAACTACAAATATTCGCAAACGCAAGGTTCATTCGGAACCGGCGGCATTTATTGGAACGGAGTGCACAATATGCTCATCATGAGCCCGTTGATGCACCCTTACAATTCAGACGGGGGCTACTACCTCTATGCAGACCAGGAAAAGGATAACTACAAATGGGATATCTCCAACGGAGCCAATAAAAACCCGATAGCTTATCTGGACTACTATATGAACCAGAACCTAAGCAAGTCCCATTACATGCAGAGCAGCTTCTATGCAGAACTGCAACCCATCAAGAACCTGCGTATCAAGAGCCAGTTCGGTTACATCATGGGAGCCTCCAGTTATCGTTCCTATTTGCCGAGATTCGATTATCTGAGTGCGTCACTCAACAACGCAGAAGACAAGGTTACCCAATCCATGTCTATGTATAACCGTTGGTCATGGGACAATACAGCCAACTACATCTTCAATATCGATGACCACAACATCGACGTCCTGGTAGGTCAGAGTATTGAAAAATGGGGTATGGGAGAAGAAATGAGCGGTTCAGCCATAGGCTCAAACTTCTATGATTTCAAGCACGCTTATTTGTCCAATGTTCCATTGACCGCCAACAGTGTGTCCTCCTTGACTGGCAAGCCTAACGGGGAAGGTTCCATCGCCTCCTTCTTCGGACGTGTCAACTACAACTATCAGGAGAAATACATGGCTTCTGTCATCATGCGTGCGGACGGTTCCTCCACTTTTGCCCGCGGACACCGCTGGGGATACTTCCCTTCAGTATCCGCAGGATGGGTTATCAGCAACGAGTCCTTCATGTCAGGAATCAAATGGCTGGACTTCTTAAAGCTACGCGCTTCCTGGGGGCAAAACGGTAACTGTAATGTATCTACTTTCCAATATCTTTCACTGATAACTTCCAACAACGGATATGGCGGTTATACGTTCGGCGACTCCATGGACCTCATCAGTACCGGTTCATACGCCTACCGACTGACCAACCCGGACCTTACCTGGGAAACACAGGAGCAATTGAATTTCGGTATCGATGCACGCTTCTTGAACAACCGCCTGGGCTTTGAATTCGACTGGTATAACAAAAATACCAGAGACTGGCTGGTTACGGCTCCGGTACTCTCTTCCTTCGGTGCCAATGCAGTGTCCGTCAATGGCGGTAATGTAAAAAACACGGGTATTGAAGTAGGACTCCACTGGAACGACAACATCGGAAAGGATTTCCAATATGGAGCCAACCTGACCCTTGCTCACAACAAGAATGAAGTGACCAAGATTGCCAACAAAGACGGAATCATCCACGGTAGCGGCAGCGTTCTGTGGGAAGGAGCCGAAGAGTGCTTCCGTGCTGAAGTAGGCAAACCCATCGGCTACTTCTACGGCTACAAGAGTAACGGCATATTCCAGAACCAGGAACAGATAGACAACTACAAAGGTCCGAAACTGAATGGCGACAAGACACAGCCGGGTGACGTAATCTGGGCAGACACCGACAATAGCGGTACGCTCGATGCCAATGACCGTACTATGATAGGTAACCCGAATCCCGACCTGACAATGGGACTTTCCCTGAATGCCAGCTGGAAGGCCATTGACTTCTCAATCACTACTTACGGCGCATTCGGCCAGCAGATTCTGAAGTGTTATCGTGACTTCTCCTCCTCACCCTTGAATAACTATACAGCAGAGATATTCCAACGCTGGCACGGCGAAGGTACGTCCAACAAGTTCCCGAGACTGTCCAGCGCTTCCAGCTCCAACTGGAACAGAGTATCAGACATTTACATCGAAGATGGAGACTATCTCAAGATAAAGAACATCACTGTGGGATTCGACTTCAAGAAAGCATTCAAGAAGTTACCGGTACAACAGCTGCGCCTGTATCTGACCGCACAGAACCTCTTTACCTTCACCGGCTATTCCGGTATGGACCCGGAAATCGGTTACGGTGGCGACGATTATGGTTGGGCATCAGGCATCGACCTGGGCTACTACCCCAGTGCACGTACCTATATGATAGGCTTAAATGTAAAATTCTAATTAACCGAAGAAATTATGAAAAAGATATTATTCATAGCATCAGCAATACTGATTCTTCTTTCAGGATGCGAAAACTTCCTCGATTCGGAACTTCTGACCGAAAAGACAACCGCCAACTTCCCGGAGACAGAAAAGGATGCCCAAGAGATGGTGACGGCCATATACGCCCATCTGTTGTTTGAAAGTCCTGAAACCTCTTCCCAGTATTACATTGCCCAGTTGGCAGGTGACGACTGTCTGGGAGGCAACCTCTCCTACTCCAACAACTGTGCCACCAACTTCCTTATGTACAGTGGCAATCTGAATACATTTGCCGGCATCTGGGACCGTTGCTACACCCTTATCAACCGTGCCAACAATGCCATCAACACAATGGAGAACGTGAAATCATGGTCCAGCGAGAGCGAACGCAACCGGCTTTTCGGTGAGTCCTACTTCCTGCGTGCCATGGCTTATTATGAGCTGGCACAAGTCTTTGGCGGAGTTCCTTTACGCACCACACTGGAAAGCACCAACCTGCCGCGTGCATCCGTAGACGAAATCTACGCCCAGATTGCAGCAGACTTGAAAAATGCTATCGAAATGATGCCCGCAAAGATTTATCCGAAAGGCTCAGACATGACCGGACACGCTACAAAATATGCCGCCGAAGCCATGATGGCACGTGTATTCCTTTTCTATACCGGACGCTACGAAAAAACCGAGCTTCCCAACGGAACTACCAAAGAGGAGGTCATCTCTTGGATAGATGACTGTGTAAACAACTCCGGTCATAAACTGGTGTCCGACCAACGCAACATTTGGGCCTATACCAACGATGCTACCGAAGACAATACCGAAGGGTTCCGTTACCAATACGTCATCAACCATAACTTGAAATGGGAAGGAAACAGTTCCGACGAAACTTTGTTCGCCAACAAGCATAACCTGAAATCCGACTGGACCTATACTTGGTTCTCCAACACTTGCGCCCAATTCTATTCACCGTCTGCCGACAACTATTCCAACAAAGACAGCTACCCCTTCGGCACCGGTTGGGGAGCTGGCCCAGTATCTCCGGCAATGGTCAACGAATGGAAAGACTGGGCCGCCAAGCAGACCTATACGGACGGTTACAAGGAGGATCCCCGTCTGACCGGTTCCATATGGTCGTACAAAGCACTTGATCCGAATGTTGCCGGCAACGTACTGATGGACTGCACCATGGACGAGGGTGAACCGGAATATACCGTATCCTATCGTTACTATGAACAAACCGGCTATTTCCAGAAAAAATACATCAATATCAATTCCTACAATGAAGGCAAAATCGAACCTTTCGGCAAGCAGATGTTCCCCGGAATATCTTCGCAGACATCCCAACAGCTACTCCAAATTGCCGACTTGATTCATATCCGTTTTGCCGACGTCCTGCTCATGCAGTCCGAGCTGAAGCAAGACGCTACGGGTCTGAACAAGGTACGTGCCCGCTCCCACTTGGCTCCGGTGGCCTACTCCCTGGAAGCCATCAAGCAGGAACGCCGCTGGGAACTTGCATTCGAGTCCATCCGCTGGTGGGATATCCTTCGCTGGTCGGGTCCTTCGCTTGAGGAAGCCGGTGACATACTCAACAAACAGACCGGGTTCAATATAATAAATGCCGCTACGGTGGTACCGATGGTAAAATTCGACTATAAGAAACGCCTACAGGCAACCCAAGGCTACTGGCCCATTCCGCAAGACGAAATCGACATCTCCAATGGAGTCCTTGAGCAGAATCCAGGCTGGGATGCATCTGCCCAGTTCTCGGATTGGAACAATATGTAAGGAGTATTAACCTATAAATAAAGACAATATGAAAGCAACAAAAATATTGATAGCAATGCTTGCTTCAGCCTTCATCGTTACTGCATGCGATCCTATCGAAGACGAAGACTTGCGAGACAAATATGTGACTGATGCCGGTACACCCATAACCAAGGAGGCATTACAAGCCGCCATATCCATTACCCAACCCTTCCCCAACCAAGACGGAGTAGTGGAAGGCGACCAGTATATCGCCCTGAAAAACTCCCGCCCGGACATTGGCGGTTCATGGCACATAGAATGGGGGGGCGAAGGAAGTAAACAAAGTAAGACTCTGGTCACGGACAACGCTACGGTCATCATGGAGTCCAATGCGGACTATTCCATCTACTATATGGGCATTTCCGCCAATCAGATTATCAAGACAGATCCGGTTGTAGTGACTGTGACCAATGTATTCGACGATTGGTCCACTTACTTCACCGGTGCAACCGACAAGAGTGACAAATCTGCCAAGAAGACCTGGAAATTCCGTGAAGTCAGCTGGGGTTCCGTCTGCAATATGGGGGCTCATGGAGGCTGGAAATATACCAGTGCAGGCTATACTCCCGAATCAAATTTTGCCTGGTGGGCCAATGTCACTGCCGCCGAAGCGGGAGACCAGTCCATGGTATTCGAATTCGACGGAAACAAGATGAAAACCTATGATGCCAGCGGAAACCTGAAGGCAGAAGGTACTTTCTCCTTCACACACGAAAAACCGGAAGACGGAGTACTGGGTGAACTGATAACGAGCATCCCCACCATCGGAGGGAATTATGACGACAACGGACAAAGCGTAGGCAGCAACAAATTCTGGCTGCTGACACTGGATGAGAACTATATCACAATCTATCATCCCGGCAAGTATAGCGGTGGTGTGGATTGGGACGACAGCGGCTGGTATGCTTACTTCAAGACTGAAGCAGGAACCGATTCTGAATAATATGCACTCTCTATGAAAAAGAAACTGCTATTTATAATAGCTACTGTCTTTCTAGTAGCCGCATGTCACAATGACGACTACATTCCCGGACTGCCAGCTCCGGGAAATGAAGACAACGAGACCGAAATGGCCGAGCAGGTTGCAGGCCGGGTTGCATTGGGCTACGTCACTTATTATGGCACATCCATACCCGATGCCAAATACCTGACCCACATAAACTACGCTTTTGCAGAATTATATGTTAAAAACGGAATTTATGAAAAGTTTGGCCTGCAAGGTGATAAATCCCGTTTTGATAAGGTAAAGAAAATAAAGAGCCAGTATCCACATGTGAAGATATTACTCTCTTTTACCAATAGCGTTTCCAATTCTGACAATTCCCAGGACGGAGGCTTCTCCGCCCTGGCGAAGAGTCCGGAAATGCGCAAGCAATTCGCACAAGACTGCAGAGCCTTTGTTCTGAGTGAGGGCATAGACGGTATTGACATTGACTGGGAATTTCCCGGTATGACTTTCAGCAGCAATGCCTATGACGAGTTGGTAGATGTGGAGAACTTCACCCTATTGATGAAAGACTTGCGTGCAGAGTTGGGGCAGTCCACCCTATTGACCTATGCAGGTTATTGCATGGACAAGCGTCCCCAAGGCGAAGGCTACAAATATATTGATGTAAAGGCTGTAGACCCGTATGTAGATTTCGTCAATATCATGGCCTATGATCTGGTTGGTGCCCCCCAGCATCAATCAGCATTGAACAAGCCAAGTAATTACTGGGACTGCCAGCGTTCCGTAGACGAATACCTGAATGCAGGGGTATCTGCCGACAAATTAGTGTTGGGAATTCCGTTCTACGGAAGAGCCGATTTCAATGCCGGCGGCAGCATCAATTATCGGGATATTCTCAACCTGAGTAAGGATGACGGCTATGTCATCGAAAATTGGGATACAGAAGGCAATGTCCCCTATGTCACCAAAAACGGCAGTTTCTACTGTGGTTACGACAATCCCCGCAGTATTGCCGCAAAAGGTGAATGGATATTAAAAAATGGCATGAAAGGCATGATGTTCTGGGATTATGAAGGCGATGACACTATGGGAACTCTACGCAAAGCGCTGTGGAATGCCGTCATGAAAAAATAAGTAACTTAACACACATTCTCAGGAGGTTATTCCGGAAATTAGGGTAAGGGTAATTTTGCATACGATCTTCATTCAAGGCAAGAATACTGACGGAATAACCTCCTTTCCTCCTCCAAGACTACAAAACCTTTTTTCATTTAAGTTGTTGAAAGCACATTCATCAAAACCTAACTTAAATGAAAACAATCTTAAAAGCAATGTTTCTGTTGTGCGTAGCCGGACTTCCCTTGTCCACTATCCATGCACAAAAAAAAGAGATCATCGATGACGAAGCCCCCAACGGCATTGTCATAGTTACCATCGACAAAGCGGGCGACGAGATTATCCGCATCATGAATGAGTCACAATTGCCTTACATCCATGACCCGAAAGCTCCCCGCTTCCTATTGATGGACAAACAAGGCAAATTCGCCCTGGGTATCGGAGGGTATGTCCGTGCCACCGGCGAGTATGATTTTGGAGGTATTGTGGATGATATTGACTTTGTTCCTGCCAACATTCCAAGCATTAGTAAAATCAAAAATCAATTTCAAATGGATGCCAGTACGGCCACTATCTTTCTGAAATTAGTCGGACACACCCGGCTATTGGGTGACTTCACAGTCTATACAGCCGGAAATTTCCGAGGAGGAGACAAAACATTCCAGCTACGGAATGCTTATATGTCATTCCGAAATATAACGGTGGGATATACTTACGGCGGTTTCATGGACTTAGGCGCCCTCCCCTCCACCATTGACTTCCAGGGGCCCAACGGTGCCACGTTCTACCGCGCTACACAATTGTCATATACTTATAAAGGGCTGAAAGACTTTCGTTTCCAAGCTTCCATCGAGGCGCCTGCCGTTGACGGCACAACAAGCAGCCAATTCGAAATTGCCCAGCAACGCATGCCGGACTTCACAGCTTCGGCACAATACAGTTGGAACAGCAGCAGTCATTTGCGTGTAGGAGGTATCATCCGCAGCATGACATATACCAGCACGGAAAGGGACAAGGCTTCCAGCGTCACCGGATACGGTGTACAAGCCTCAACGACCTTTAACCTCGGTAAAAAATGGCAGGCATTCGGACAAATCAACTATGGTAAAGGTATCGGGCAATACCTGAATGACATCAGTAATCTGAACGTCGATATTGTCCCCAATCCCGAAAAGGAAGGCAAAATGCAGGCATTGCCCATGCTGGGCTGGTATGCAGGTCTACAATATAACATTTCTCCAAAGGTATTCCTTTCAAGCACTTACAGCATGTCCCGCCTTTACTCTGAAGACGGTTATCCCAACGACCTGCCAAGTACCTACCGCTACGGACAGTATTTCGTAGCCAACGTATTCTGGAACGTAACCCCGAACATGCAGGTAGGCGCTGAATATCTGCGTGGCTGGCGCACCAACTTCGACAATTCCACCAACCATGCCAACCGTATGAACCTGCTTGTACAGTATTCTTTCTAATCCAATATAAAATAAGAAAGAAGCCGCCTCAAATCGATATTTGAGACGGCTTCTTAATATATAAAGGTAGGATTGTGAAATCAGAACTTATAGTCAACACCAAGACCAAACACTTTATTAGTACGGCTATAAACATTCTTGGTGGTTTCACTTATCTTCTTTGTATAATCATCATAGTTTGTCCAAAAATAGGCTATATTCATAGTCAAATGCTTTGTCATTTTGATGGCAGCACCAAACCCCAGTGAATAAGAGTCACATGAAAAACTTATATCACTCTGAAAATCATCAGCCAAGCCATAATCTGTACGCTGATAACCACCACTGATGGTCAGCTGTTTAGCTATATCCCATTCTGCACCAATCAAAATTTCATGTGTGCCATGCTTCAACGCTTTCTGCTTATCATTGGCCATCCCTGCCGCTTTATCAAAAAAATGGTGATATTCCAGCGTTGCACGAAGCGTAGGAAGGAATTCATAACCAACAGCTGCAGTCAATAATGCAGGGATATCACTCGGAGTATTCACACCATCCTTATAGTCAGCCAAAGGATTCCCTTCATCTCCCATAGCAGTTCCCATTGCACGCACTTCAGCTTTTTTGGTTTTATTTTCGAGATTAAGACTTGTCATAAACTCGTACTTCAACCCAATATTCCATTTGCCCAACTTCACATCAGCTCCCAAGATAGGGGTCAATCCCCAGCCGGTCTGGTCGCAGTCTAAATCGATACCAACCAATTCCATGCCACCATAAGTAGGAATATTACTGTGTGCTGTTGCAGTCAGAAATCCTTCATACCCACCGGTAAAATAATTCATACGTCCACCGGCAAACACACCTAACCAATCATTAACTTGATACGACAACCCCAATTGCACACCATAAATAAACTGGCTTCCATCCATTGCACTATTGATAGAATACATATTGGGAGTGATTTGACCACCCGAAATAGTATGGACTTGTCCCATCACCATTGAATCGAACATACCCAAACCATCATCAAACGATGCCTTACCGCCACCACCTACAACAGCAAAGCTACCGGAAATAGTCCAGTCTCCTTTTTTATATGCACCTTGAAAACTAGGAATGAAAGGAGCAGAAGCTTTTCCTTTATAATAACGTGTATTCCCATCTTCAATAAACAAGGGAAATGTCGCTTTTATGTTACGGGTCTGATAAGCACTTTGTCCATTCAAAGACAAATAGAGACCATCTTCCGGCAAAAAGGCCAAACCGGCCGGATTAGAATAGACACCGTCAATATCAATGGAAGCACCACGCGCTAACATTCTAAGAAAAGATACATGCTGATTTGTATTTGTTAGGATACCACCCGCAAAAGTTGGAATTGAAACGATTAACATCGCAATGCCAATCAACGAAAATTTTCTCATCTAAATCTTTTTTAATTGTTTTCGGGCGCAAAGGTACAATAATATTGCACATAAAAAATAGTTTTGTGCATAAAGTTATCCTAATATAATACTTTCATTGAAATACCAAATAGTTTCTGATGAAACAAATGGAAATAATTATCATTTTATGAATCCTTCCGGCCACTGAACCATATCAACTTTCCACTTGTTATCTCCCTATAATTATGTAACATTTAAAAAACAACAAATCTCATGGCATACACTATCGCATTTTTTGGCAGCAAACCTTATGATGAAGCGTCTTTCAACGAAAAAAACAAGGAATATGGTTTTGAGCTCCGCTACTATAAAGGGCATCTTAACAAGCACAACGTTATTTTAACCCAAGGAGTAGATGCAGTCTGTATTTTCGTGAACGACACGGCCGATACCGAAGTTATCCGTCTGATGGCAGACAACGGCGTGAAATTATTGGCGTTGCGCTGCGCCGGCTACAACAATGTAGATTTAAAGGCAGCTGCCGACTGTGGCATTACCGTAGTGCGTGTCCCTGCTTACTCCCCTTATGCCGTAGCAGAATATACCGTTGCCCTGATGTTATCCCTCAACCGTAAAATTCCACGTGCCACCTGGCGGACACGAGACGGAAACTTCTCGCTGCACGGACTTCTGGGCTTCGACATGTACGGAAAAACTGCAGGCATCATCGGCACGGGAAAAATAGCCAAGAAACTGATATGTATCCTGCGTGGATTCGGCATGAATATTCTTGCCTACGACCTCTATCCCGACTATAATTTCGCCCGTGAACATCAAGTGGTATATACCAGCCTGGATGAGCTATATCACAATTCGGATATCATCTCCCTGCACTGCCCGCTGACTGAACAGACCAAATATCTCATCAACGACTATTCCATCAGTAAAATGAAGGACGGAGTAATGATTATCAATACCGGACGTGGACAACTCATCCATACCAACGCCCTGATTGAAGGACTAAAAAACAAGAAAATCGGCTCTGCCGGCCTGGATGTGTACGAAGAGGAAAGCGAATACTTCTATGAAGACCAATCGGACAAAATCATTGATGACGATACCCTGGCGCGGCTACTGTCCTTCAATAATGTCATCGTCACTTCGCACCAGGCCTTTTTCACACGCGAGGCACTGGCAAACATTGCTTCGACAACCTTGCAGAACATCAAAGATTTTATGAACCATAAGCCACTGGAGAACGAGGTCAAGGCATAGTCCCCACTCATTTATAAATTCTTAGACATCGGTTTTTAAACTTTATAGCTTTCCAAAGCGTTACTAGTACATAAACCATTTTAAGAAAAGGAATAAATTATGAAAAAAGTTATAGACAAATCAGACAGCAGAGGTCATTCCCTATATGATTGGCTTGACAGCCACCACACCTTCAGTTTCGACGAGTATTACAATCCCCGCCGGATGAATTTCGGCGCCTTGCGTGTACTGAACGACGACCGTGTGGCTCCGGGAAAGGGCTTCGGCACACATCCTCATAAAAATATGGAAATCATCTCCATTCCCCTGAAAGGGAAACTGAAACATGGGGACAATCATCAGAACAGCCGCATCATCATTCCGGGAGATATACAAACCATGAGCGCCGGCACCGGCATCTACCACAGCGAAATGAACGGCAGTGACACTGAAGCGGTAGAATTCCTGCAAATCTGGGTGATGCCCGAAAAGCTGAACACACCACCCGCATACCAGGACTTCGACGTACGTCCACTCCTGCGCAAAAATGAAATGGCACTAATAGTATCCCCTGACGGCGATGCTCCTGCCAGACTGCTACAACAGACCTGGTTCTCTATCGGTGAAATAGAAGCCGGAAAGAAGATTGACTACCACATGCACCAATCGCATTCCGGTGTATACATCTTCGTAATGGAAGGTGAAGTCAAAGTGGACGGCACAATACTCTCACGCCGTGACGGAATGGGAGTATACGAAACCGGCAGTTTTGAGCTGGAAACATTGAAAGACTCTCACATTCTCTTCATAGAAGTACCGATGTAGCGTGCTTTTGCATAAAATAACAGCTTAAACCGGAAGTTTGTGTAGCGTTTTTTGTAATATTGCGCTATAATTCAATCCGTAAATGAAACTTGATTACATCTACCATAGCGGCTTCGCGATTGAAGCGGACGGAGTGACGGTCATTATCGATTACTATAAAGATTCCTCGGAAGAGGTTTTCAATAAAGGTATCGTGCACGACTATCTCTTGGAAAAGCCGGGCGTACTCTACGTACTATGCTCGCATTTCCATCCCGACCACTTCAATCGCGAAGTTCTTTCATGGAAAAAACTGCGGCCCGACATCCGCTACATATTCTCCAAAGACATCCTGAAGCACCGCCGCGCCTCAGCGGAAGATGCCACCTACATCAATAAGGGCGACACCTACGAAGACGAACATATCCGTATCCAGGCCTTCGGTTCTACCGATGTGGGTATCTCCTTCCTGATAGACCTGCAGGGCAGGCGACTGTTCCATGCCGGTGACCTAAACAACTGGCACTGGAGCGAGGAATCTACTCCGCAGGAAATACGCAAGGCCGAAGGTGACTTTCTGGCCGAAGTGAGAGAGCTGCAGCAAACTGCACCTGCCGTAGATGTAGCCATGTTTCCGGTGGACAGCCGTATCGGAAAAGATTATATGCGTGGAGCAGAACAATTCGTGGAACGAATAAAAATCACTATATTTGTACCGATGCACTTCAGCGAAGATTATCAGGGAGGCAACGCCTTCCGGCAGTTTGCCGAGAGCAAGGGATGCCGCTTTCTGAGCATTGCACACCGTGGTGAAAGTTTCGAACTCCCCAACTTGTAGCCCATAATTCGTAAATTAATAATTAAAACACATACTATTATGAAAAATTTGACACAACTTCTTTTTACACTGTTTTGCCTTTGTCTGCCGGCCATGCTGCAGGCGCAGGATAAGGACGACAGTAAATATCTGGCCGGTGCTGTTCCCGAGGTGGACGGCAAAGTGGTATTCACCAAAGAATTCAGCATCCCCGGCATGTCTCAGGATGAAATCTACGAACGTCTGCTCGGCTGGATGGATGCCCGTCTGAAAGAGAATGAAAATACCAGCCGTGTAGTATTCTCAGACAAAGAGAAAGGACAAATTGTAGGTATCGGGGATGAATGGATTGTATTCAGTTCTACGGCTCTGTCATTAGACCGTACCAAAATCCTTTACCAGCTGACTGTGACCTGCCAACCCGAAAAGAGCGTGCTCGAAGTAGAAAAGATACGGTTTAACTACCGCGAAGGAAAAGAAAAATATACCGCCGAGGAGTGGATTGTAGACAAGTATGCCTTGAACAAGGCGAAGACCAAACTGGTACGCGGACTTGCCAAGTGGCGCAGAAAAACCGTAGACTTCGTTGATGACCTTTGCCTGGGAGCAGCAGAAGCATTGAGCGCCACCACTGCCAAAGCTCCGGTAGAAGAAAAGAAGGAAGAAAAGAAAGAGGTGAAAGCTGTCGTCAATTCCGGTCCGACGGTAATCACCCCGAAGAAACAAGTTACCGTGGAACCTGCCCAGGCTGCTGAAAAGGCATCCGAAGGCATCGTGAAAGATGCCCAAGTCATCGAAGTGCCCCAAGTCAAGAAACCTGCCGCACTGGTTCCTGCCCAAAAGAGCCAGCAGCAAGAATACAAGACCATAGCCCCCGAGCAATTGTCAGCCGATGCCATCCAGACCGGAGCAGGCAAATTGGTTATCGTCATCGGCCAAGAGCCTTTCAACATGACCATGATGACAGCAAACTCCGGAGGTTCTTTGGGCAAAGTCAACGGCAAACCAGTTGTATTCAGCATACTGTCGCCCGACCAGCCGTATGAACAAATGGAAAAAGCAGAAAGCTATACCATCCGTTTCTATCCTACGGGACAGACAGAGCCTACGGTTATTCTGGAATGTAAGAAGCTGCCTTCACCGGCAACGATGGAAGGTATGCCACGCACGTATGTAGGCGAAATTCTGAAAGCAATGGTCAAATGACCGCACACGCAGACTGCAAATTGTAAATAATCAAATCAGGAATAAACAAATGGAAATAAAAAGTAAATTCGACCATTTTAATATCAATGTCACCAACCTGGAACGTAGCATCGCATTCTACGAAAAGGCACTGGGCCTGAAAGAACATCATAGGAAAGAGTCGTCCGACGGCTCTTTCACTCTGGTCTATCTGACCGACGGCAGTACCGGCTTCCTGCTGGAACTGACCTGCTTGAAGGAGCACCCACAAGCCTACGAATTAGGAGAGAACGAGAGTCACCTCTGCTTCCGCGTATCCGGCGATTACGACGCCATACGCCAATACCATAAGGAAAACGGATGGGTATGCTTCGAAAACACTGCAATGGGACTGTACTTTATCAATGACCCGGATGACTATTGGATTGAGGTACTGCCGGAGAAATGATATTTTACATCACTAAAACAACGAAATATATGAGTATAGAAGAAGCGATGATGGGTGGTATTGTCTTCAAAGGCAAAAAGGACAAACCTAAAGAAGAAAACAAGATAAAGACCAAAGCCAAGAAGAAAACCTACATTACCGGGCAACACGGTTCCGCCTCAGCCAAAATGAAAGCAGAAATCCGCCGCAAACGCGCTAACAGACATAAGAAATGATAAATACAGCCTTATTGCCTGCCGACAAGGACCCGATGGGCGCAGCCATAGCCGATTACTTCAAACGGCATAAAGCCGACCGCCTACGCGTGTTCTCTTCACAATTCGATGAGGACGAAATTCCCGTCGAAGAGCTATTCCGCACAGAAAAGCAAATGCCCTTGCTGGAGCGTACTGCTCTGCAAATGGCAACCGGAAGGATTTTGGATGTGGGTGCCGGCAGCGGTTGCCATAGCCTTACCCTGCAAGAAGCCGGAAAAGAGGTCCATGCCATCGACATTTCCCCGCTTTCCGTGGAAGTGATGAAGCAGCGAGGTGTGCGTAGCGTGTCACAAACCAATCTGTTCAATGAACAGTTTGCCGATGAATACGACACTATCCTAATGCTGATGAACGGTTCCGGCATTATCGGAAAATTGGAGAATCTGCCTGATTTTTTCCGGAAGATGAAGCTGCTGCTCCGGCCTGGAGGCTGTGTTTTAATGGATTCCAGCAACCTGAGCTATCTGTTCGAAGAGGAAGATGGCAGTATTGTTATCAACCTTGCCGGTGATTACTACGGAGAGGTAGACTTCCAGATGCAATACAAGAATGTCAAAGGCGACTCCTTTGACTGGCTCTATATCGACTTTCAGACCCTGAGCATCTATGCTGCCGAAAACGGCTTCAAAGCAGAGCTGGTGAAAGAGGGTACACATTATGACTATCTTGCCAAACTATCCCGACAAGCATAAAAGTGAAGTGCCCCCTAAAAGTTTTTGTCTAACTTTTAGGGGGCACTTCCTTTTTTATATCTTGCCTATTCCTACTATTCAGAAAGCATCCCGTCAATCTCCTTCACCAGAGAAGCAAATTCTTCAGGGTTATACAGACGTGTCAGCTTCACAATACGCCCTTCCTTATCAATCAGGACATTGCGTGTGATACCTGCCTTGCGGAGCGCATACTTCGCAAATATATCCGCTCCCGGGTCCAGACCCAAAGGATAAGTCACTCCGGTTGACTTACCAAAAGCAATCACTTTCTCCAACGGCTCGTCACGGTCGATGCCAATCAGCATAAAATCCGGATTCGACTTATGCTTCAGCCATATATCCTTCTCAATGAAAGGCATCTCCTTACGGCATACCCCACACCAGCTCGCGGTAAACTGCAACATGACCACCTTCCCACGAAGTCCCGAAAGGGTAATGCTTTTCCCATCCGTCAGCTTCACTGTAAAATCTGGAGCCATCTCCCCTACCTTAACGATGTAGCCGGTACTGTCCGCCACTACATCCTGCGCCTTGCCTGCCATGCTGCACATAGCAAACAGACAGAAAATCAGAAATCCAACTTTTTTCATTTTATTCAATCTTTAATAAGTAAGCTGTAACTATTCAGCGAATGATATTTTATAGAATGGGTAAACAATTCCCTATAACAAAAAACTCCGAAACACTTTTAAAAAGCAGTTTCGGAGTTTTATTCTTCGAGGTACCTGGCAGATTCGAACTGCCGTACACGGTTTTGCAGACCGCTGACTAAGCCACTCATCCAAGGTACCGGTTCTTACAAGAACTCTTTATTTCTCGTTTGCGGATGCAAAGGTAGCACTTTTTTTGAAACTACCAACTATCCGCAACAACTTTTCTTCTTTTTTTTCGTCACTCCACTACACTCTGCACGCTTCTTATCATACAAATTCTTTAGTTCACAGCCACTTGCACAGCTATCACACGGATTATCATTTTCTTTGACCCTATGAAAAAAAGAATAAATACTCATTCCAATCCGCACAGCGCAGAGCAACAACAATAAGGCTACTACCCACTCCTGCCAACTATTCATCATAAAAACAGACCTCCTATCTGATAAATTGCGAAAGACATCAGCCAGGCCAGCGCAGTAGTATAAAGCCCCGCAAACACAGCCCACTTCCAACTGCCCGACTCCCCTTTAATGGCTGCCAACGTGGCGATGCACGGAAAATAAATCAGCACAAACACCATGTAACCGAAAGCCACCAGGGGCGTTATCGGAATGCGTTCACCCAAGCTTACGGCATCTGCCTCGGCATCGTCGGCATAAAGCACTCCGAGCGTGCTTACCACCAGCTCCTTGGCGCCCACGCCGGAAAGGATGCCGATGCCCAGCTTCCAGTCGAATCCCAACGGTTCGATGACCGGTTCCATGGCTTTACCAATCCGGCCGATGTAGGAATTCTCCTGCTGTTCCGTCACACTTTCATATTCATCGTGGTTGGGATAATATCCCAATGCCCAGATAACGATGGATGCCACCATAATGATGCCTCCCATCTTGCGGAGATACTGCGCCCCCTTCTCCCACGTATGGCGGAAGATGGCCTTGGACGTCGGCATACGATAAGGCGGCAGCTCCATGACAAACGGCGTATCATCTCCTTTCACCAGAAAGCGGCAGAAAAGACGTGCCATGACCACTGCCAACAGAATGCCGATGGCATAGATTACTAACAGCACAAAGCTCGCATTGTTCGGGAAGAAGGCGCCTACCAGCAATAAATAGATGGGTAGACGAGCGCTGCACGACATCAGCGGATTGATGAGCATCGTCACCAGACGGCTCTTGCGGTTCTCGATGGTACGCGAAGCCATAATGGCGGGCACATTACACCCAAAGCCCATAATCAGCGGAATGAAAGACTTTCCATGCAGCCCCATTTTATGCATAATCTTATCCATAATGAAAGCGGCACGTGCCATATAGCCCGAGTCTTCCATCAAGGAAATAAAGAAATAGAGCAACAGAATATTCGGCAGGAAAACAATGACACCGCCCACACCTCCGATAATACCATCCACCAGAAGGTCCTTCAGCGGTCCTTCGGACATGTTGTTGCGTATCAGGTCGCCCAATTCGCCTACCAGCCATTCAATCCCCTGCATAGGATAGTCGCCCAGCACAAAGGTGCCTTCGAACATCAGATAAAGGAAAAGGAAGAAAATGGGATAGCCCCATACGCGGTGGGTAACGATTGAGTCTATGATTTGAGTGGTCCGCGACGTATCCTGATGATTGTCCACATAGGTCTCGCGCAGGGCACCGGCTATAAAACCATACTTGGCATCGGTGATGGCCTGCTCGCTCTCCTCGTTCACCACCTCGGCAATCCGTGCCTCTTCCCGGTCGCGGACGGCAAGAATCTCCTTTCCATTGGGCAACTCTTCCACAATCTTTTTCAAGTCTTCGTCGTTCTCCAGCAACTTGATGGCAAGGAAACGCGTGGAATATTTGTGGCGGATGTTCTCATTGACGCTGATGACGCGCTTCACCTCCTCAATGCTACGTTCCAGCTCGGGACCGTGATTGATATGGATATGACGGTAGAAGCCACGCGGCTGTTCTATCTCTTCTTTATGGCTGCCGAAGTCATGGTCGGGAACATACTCCTGATGCCAGCTGCGAAGGTCACTCAATATCTCGCTGCGCATCCTGCCCTTATGGTCGAGGAAGTCGCCGCCTTCGTAAATATTGATAATCACATGGAACAGCTGTTCAATGCCTTTTCCGCTACGGCTGACCGTAGGCAACATCGGAACTCCGAACAACTGGCTGAGCTTCACATAATCCAGCGTGTTTCCACTGGCTTCCAGCTCATCGTACATGTTCAGTGCAATCACCATGCGCACGTTCATGTCAATCAGCTGGGTGGTGAGATAGAGATTGCGTTCCAGGTTGGAAGAGTCCACAACATTGATAATGATATCCGGCGTTTCATTGATAATGTGCCGGCGGACATAGATTTCTTCAGGGGAGTAGGCCGAGAGGGAATAGGTTCCGGGAAGGTCGACAATACGGAAGTGGTAACCTTGGAAATCAAAATACCCCTCCTTGGCATCTACCGTAACGCCACTGTAATTGCCCACATGCTCGTGCGAACCGGAAGCGATGTTGAAAAGAGAAGTTTTACCACAGTTGGGATTTCCCACCAAAGCCACATTTATGGTGCGGCGTTTGCCGAGGGCCAGTTGCTTCAGCTCATCTTCGCCCAGATGCATGTTTTCGCCCAACCCCTCGTGGTAATCGGGCTGCACAGCCTGCTCCTTAGCTTCCTGCTCACTGATAATCTCTATCATCTCAGCCTCCTGCCGACGAAGAGAAATCTCATATCCCATTACTTTGTATTTGATAGGGTCGCGTAGTGGGGCATTCAGCAAGACCTCCACTGTTTTACCTTTAATAAATCCCATTTCCACAATCCGTTTGCGGAAACCACCGTGTCCCAGCACTTTTACGATTACACCTTTTTCACCGGTATTCAATTCGGACAAACGCATAGTCTTTCTGCCTTTCTTTTCTATTTTGGGGGCAAAGATAATACTTATGTCCGCAAGGCACAAATAATTTAGAATGTTTTTAAATAAGAGACACTAAACAATAATGCCCAGAAGGCAGAACACTACTTCCAGAGATACTAAATCGTAACTTCACCACACCTTTGTTCTTTTCTTACCACAGCTGTGGTAAGAAAAGAACAAAGGTGTGGTATGCATAAAACACAGCTGTGGTAAGATTAGCTTTTAGCAAATACGACCTTAGCCGATAGAGATTCTGAAAATAGATACTTGCAGATATGGCAATAAAAATCGTTTGCACTATCTTTGCACCACTCTATAGTTGAATATGCAGAAGGTAGTACAATACATCGAGCGCCACAAGCTCTTCTCGCTGGACGACAAGATACTTGTGGCACTGAGCGGCGGGGCGGACTCCGTGGCGTTGCTGCGCCTGCTCCTCAGCCTGGGATACACATGCGAAGCCGCCCATTGCAACTTCCATCTGCGCGGAGCGGAATCCGACCGCGACGAGCACTTTGTACGCCAGCTCTGCCTGAAGCACCGGGTGACGCTGCACACCGTCCACTTCAACACGGAGCAGGAAGCAAAGGAACGGCATATCTCCATCGAAATGGCTGCAAGGGAATTGCGCTACGCGTGGTTCGAAAAAACAAGGGAAGCATGCAGTGCAGCTGTCATTGCCGTCGCCCACCATCAAGATGACAGTGTAGAGACATTGCTGCTCAATCTGATTCGCGGTACCGGCATCAACGGATTGCGGGGTATACGCCCCCGAAACGGACATATAGTCCGCCCCTTGCTCTGCCTGGACAGAAAGGAAATCGTCGGTTATCTGGAAAGTATCGGGCAAGCCTACGTGACGGACAGCACCAATCTGCAGGACGAATATACCCGCAACAAAATACGCTTGAACCTGCTTCCCATGATGCAGGAGATAAACCCCTCCGTCAAGGAAAGCATCCTCAAAACGGCAGAGCATCTGGACGATGCCGCCTCTATATATAATATAGGTATAGAAGAAGCCAAACTGCGAGTCAAGACACCGGAAGGCATAAGTATCGGCGCCCTGAGGCAAGAAGCGGCACCGGAAACGGTCTTATTTGAAATTCTGCATCCGCTTGGATTCAACGCCGCACAAGTAAGGGACATCTGCCGGACATTGGACGGACAGCCCGGCAAAGTCTTTGCCACCCCCGGCTGGCGTGTCATCAAAGACCGCGGCTCGTTGTTGATAGAACCCGTACAGGAAGTCGTAAAGCCCTTATTGGAAATAAAAGAACATCCTTATACACCGGATTTCATGATTCCACGCAACAAAGCCACCGCCTGCTTTGATGCCGACAAACTCCAGCATCCCCTCTCGCTACGCCTTTGCAGGCAGGGAGACAGCTTCGTGCCCTTCGGCATGAAAGGCCGGAAGAAGGTAAGCGACTACCTGACCGACCGCAAGTTCTCCCTTCTGCGCAAAGAACGGCAATGGGTGCTTTGCTGCGGAGATGACATCATCTGGCTGGTGGGAGAACGGGTGGACAACCGTTTCAGAATAGACGAAAAAACCCGGAAAGTGCTGGTCGTATCAACCATCGACCAGTAGCCATCACAGAATGATTCTGTCCTCCTTCTGTTTCTTGAAGCAATCGGAAAGCAATACGGCAAACGGCATGTCATACGTGCGCGCCTTCTGCGGACAGCCTTTCACACAAGCACAACATTTGATGCATTTCTCTGCAACCGTATTGCACTCGTCTCCTTTTATAATGGCTCCTGCAGGACAATGCTTCACGCAATATCCGCAATGCGTACAACGTTCCGCATCCACTTGCGGAGTACGGGGCATAGGCACCCCACTCTTACGCAACTTGACGACTCTGCGCAAAAAGCGGAGCAACGGGAAGAAAGGCTGGCGCGGACGCTGGATACGGGTCACATCCACCCCATACAGTTTCTCCATATCTTCGGCCGCCGCAATTTTAGCACGTATTTTTTCACCAAAAAGCTTTGCATACTCCAAGTCGTCCGCATCCGGACGTCCGGCTGCCACCGGATATTTCTCACTGCTATAAGAGTGCTCTCCTACAAACGTAGCACCTGCAATTACCTTGAAGCCCAACTTCGTGACAAAAGCATCCAATTCCACCAAAGCCTTCTCATAGGCCCGGTTGCCGTACACCACCACAACCACGGCAGGTGCACCGTCAGCATGAAGCTCCTTCATCCGCTCCAATGCCAAAGGAGCCACATGGCCGCCATATACGGGCACCGTGATGACCGCCAAAGCATGGGAAGGTACCTCCCTTTTACCCGCCGCCTCCAAGGTGAGGTCCACTTTGGAGACAGACGAAATTCCCGTTCCGTGAACAATTGCCTCTCCCACTTGTTTAGAGGTACAAGTAGGTGAAAAAGTTATCAACTGTACTTCATCTATATTCATAAACCAATCCTTCATGTTGTTGTTAATACAGCAAAGATAAAGTTTTAAATTTAAAAAAAAGATGATTTGTTTATGAAACCAAAAATATTTATTACCTTTGCACCGTTGAAACATTCTGCGACTTCTTGCTGTGGCAAGAATTGTTTATCAGATTTCCGGTTCAATAATAAATATCCCATATAAATCATATATCACAAGGTAAACTTGCCCAAGTTGCTTCCTACAACAACTGCAACTGTGCACTTATGCCTTTCAATAAAAGTAAATTTTAAACCATTCACATATATACTGTATGTATAACATCATTCAACTGAACGACAAAAATTTGTCGGAACTACAAACTATTGCCCAAGAACTGGGTATAAAAAAAACAGACTCACTCAAAAAAGAAGAACTTGTTTACAAGATACTTGACGAACAAGCTATCGCAGGCGCTACCAAGAAAGTTGCCGCCGACAAGCTGAAGGAAGAGCGTAAAGGGGAAAAGCAAAAACGCTCGCGCGTCACTGTAAAGACCGTAAAAAAGGAAGGTGCCGACAAAGTGTTCTCAGCCAATAAAAACGGAGACCTCACCAAAGCCAAAACAGAGGAAGCACCGGCTGCGAAAGAACAACCCAAAACTGTGGAAGCACCCCAAGAACCGACCATAGAAGCTGCAACGCCGGCGCCAGCCAAAGAAGCCGCCGTACCCAAACGCAAACCGGGACGCCCCCGCAAGGTAAAGGAAGAGACTGCTGCACCCCAAGCAACGGAAACCCCGAAGGTTGCCGAACCGGAATTGAACTTCGAGGCTAAAGCTCCGAAAACAGAACCTCAGGCAGAAGCCAAAGCAGAAAAGAATATCGTACCGGACGAAAGCCCTATCCTGGCCGAAGCGGCAGATGACTTCATCCCCATTGAAGACCTCCCTACGGAAAAAATAGAATTGCCATCCGAACTCATCGGCAAATTCGAAGCGACCAAAGCGGAAACTCCCGCCACTCCCACTCCTGCCGCTGCCCCAGCCGAACCGCAACAGCCACAACGCCCGCGCCTCCGCGCCCGCGACAACAACAACCCATACAATAACAACAACAATAACAACCGCAACGGTGGCTATAACCAACAGCGCCCCGTGCAGCAGCGCCCTGCACAACCGTATAACAACGGAGAGAACTATCCCGCCGCTCCGGAACGCAAACCCGTAATAGAACGCGAGAAGACGTACGAATTCGATGACATCCTCACCGGAACCGGTGTATTGGAAATCATGCAGGATGGCTACGGCTTCCTCCGTTCCTCCGATTACAACTATTTGTCCTCACCGGACGATATTTACGTATCACAATCACAAATCAAATTGTTCGGCCTGAAAACCGGTGATGTGGTAGAAGGCGTAATCCGTCCCCCGAAAGAAGGCGAAAAGTACTTCCCGCTGGTAAAAGTATCCAAAATAAACGGACGTGACCCGGCTTTCGTACGCGACCGCGTACCGTTCGAGCACCTCACCCCCCTCTTCCCGGACGAGAAGTTCAAGCTTTGCAAAGGCGGATACTCCGACTCTATGTCGGCCCGTGTCGTAGACTTGTTTGCCCCCATCGGCAAAGGTCAGCGTGCCTTGATTGTGGCACAGCCCAAAACCGGTAAGACCATCTTGATGAAAGACATAGCCAACGCCATTGCCGCCAATCATCCGGAAGTCTACATGATTATGCTGCTCATCGACGAACGCCCGGAGGAAGTTACCGACATGGCGCGTACCGTCAATGCGGAAGTAATCGCCTCTACCTTCGACGAACCGGCAGAACGCCACGTGAAGATTGCCGGCATCGTCCTTGAAAAAGCAAAACGCATGGTGGAATGCGGACACGATGTTGTCATCTTCCTCGACTCCATCACCCGCCTGGCACGTGCCTACAACACCGTATCCCCGGCTTCCGGCAAAGTGCTTTCCGGTGGTGTGGATGCCAACGCATTACATAAGCCCAAACGCTTCTTCGGTGCAGCACGTAACATCGAGGGCGGCGGTTCACTGACCATCCTTGCCACTGCCTTGATTGACACTGGCTCAAAGATGGACGAGGTTATCTTCGAAGAATTCAAGGGTACGGGTAATATGGAGTTGCAGCTCGACCGCAACTTGTCCAACAAGCGTATCTTCCCGGCTGTCAACATCGTTGCCTCCAGCACTCGCCGCGATGACCTGCTGCAAGACAAGCAGACACTGGACCGCATGTGGATTCTCCGCAAGTACCTTGCCGACATGAATCCGATAGAAGCCATGGACTTCGTAAAAGACCGTCTGGAGAAGACCAAAGACAACGACGAATTCCTGATGAGCATGAACAGTTAACAACAACTGCATACAGATATTGTACAAAAGCTTCCATTTACGTTCATAAACGTAGGTGGAAGCTTTTTTTATATCCGTTTTTTCATACATTTGCCACCATACAATAACCTTGAACAAATAAAATCCAAATCTGATGAAAACGATTCACTCTTTTATGGGAATGGCATTGTGCAGCTTTCCGGTAATGGCACAGCAATCGCCCAATTTTCTTATTATCCAATGCGACCATCTGACCCAGCGGGTAGTAGGCGCATACGGTGCCGACCCCAGCTGCACTCCACCTATAGACCGAATTGCCTCCCAAGGTGTAACATTTGCCAACGCATACGTGGGATGCCCCCTCAGCCAACCGTCACGCGCTGCCTTATGGAGCGGACTGATGCCGCATCAAACCAATGTACGTTCCAACTCGGCCGAACACATCAATCCTCCGCTACCCGACAGCATTCCGACCCTGGGAAGCCTCTTCACCGCCAACGGTTATGAGGCCGTCCACTTTGGCAAAACCCATGACATGGGTTCTCTAAGGGGATTCCGCCACAAGGAACCGGTTGCCAAGCCCTTCACCGACCCCGAATTTCCCGTCAACAATGACAGCTTTCTGGATGTAGGAACCTGCGAGGATGCCGTGGCCTATCTCAGCAATCCGCCGCAAGAACCTTTCATCTGCATAGCCGATTTCCAAAACCCGCACAATATCTGCGGATATGTAGGCGAAAATAAAGGGGAGCACATAGATAGCCCCATCAGTACCCCACTCCCGCTACTACCCGAAAACTTTGAAGTGGAAGACTGGGAAAAACTTCCGTTGCCCATTCAGTACATCTGCTGCAGCCACCGGAGGATGATGCAAGCCGCCCACTGGAACGAGGACAATTACCGGCACTACGTCGCCGCCTTCCAGCATTACACGCGGATAGTGGCCAGACAGATAGAGAGTGTACTAGAAGCCCTCTACTCCACTCCCGCCGGCAAAAATACAATTGTCATTGTACTGGCAGACCACGGAGACGGAATGGGGTCACACCGCATGGTAACCAAGCAGGTCAGCTTTTACGAAGAAATGACAAATGTGCCCTTCATCATAGCCGGTCCCGGCATTCATCCCCGTCAAAAACCAGTGGAAGATTTACTGACCCAACCCACTATCGACCTGCTGCCCACTCTCTGTGAACTGGCAGGCATTCCGGTGCCTTCCTCCAAGCCCGGCATCAGCCTTGCCCCTTTTCTGAAAGGCGAGAAGCAAAAGAGACAGCACCCCTATGCAGCCTCCGAATGGCACAGTGAATACGAAGTGACCGTCAGCCCGGGACGGATGATACGCAGTCCCAGATACAAATACACACACTATCTGGAAGGCAACGGGGAAGAACTGTATGATATGCTGAAGGATAAAGGAGAAAGACGAAACCTTGCCCATGACCCCAAATACTCAAAGATTCTGGCCGAGCACCGGGCACTGCTGGACGACTACATCCGCCGCACACAGGACGACTACCGAAGCCTGAAAGTTGAAGCCGACAAGAGATGGCGCAGCCACGCACCGGGATATCCCAACCACGAAGGACCCTGCGCCAGAGACATTATCAATAGAAAGTAAGCAAAAAGAACTAAAAAAAACAGAATAATATAGATGATTATCAGTGCCTTGACCGGCACTTCCATTCTTTTCGCCCATCCCGCTGCAAGTCTTCAATAATATTCTGCTTCAAAAGAAGGCAGTTAAAGGGATTTTTTGTACTTTTGCGCCTCAATAAGAGTAATTTGTAATTTAGTAATTGTAATTAGATACTATGTTCGATAATTTAAGCGAGAGACTTGAAAGGTCGTTTAAAATTTTGAAAGGTGAGGGCAAAATCACCGAAATCAATGTTGCGGAAACCCTGAAAGACGTACGTAAGGCACTTTTGGATGCCGACGTGAACTATAAGGTAGCCAAAAACTTCACCGATACCGTTAAGGAAAAAGCCTTGGGACAAAACGTGCTGACAGCCGTTAAGCCCAGCCAGCTGATGGTAAAAATCGTACACGATGAACTGACCCAGCTCATGGGCGGCGAGACTTCTGAAATAAACCTCGACTCCAAGCCTGCCATTATCCTAATGTCCGGTTTGCAAGGCTCCGGTAAAACAACTTTCTCCGGAAAGCTGGCCCGCATGCTGAAGAGCAAGAAGAACAAAAAGCCGTTATTGGTGGCTTGTGACGTGTACCGTCCTGCCGCTATCGAGCAGTTGCGTGTACTGGCTGAACAGATTGACGTACCGATGTACTCGGAACCGGACAGCAAAAATCCGGTAGCCATTGCCCAAAATGCCATCCAAGAAGCCAAAGCCAAAGGTTACGACCTTGTAATTGTCGATACAGCCGGTCGTCTGGCAGTGGATGAGGAGATGATGAACGAGATTGCCGCCATCAAGAAGGCCATCAATCCGGACGAGATTCTGTTCGTAGTGGATTCAATGACCGGTCAGGATGCAGTGAATACCGCTAAGGAATTCAACGAACGGCTCGACTTCAATGGTGTAGTATTGACCAAACTGGATGGTGATACCCGCGGTGGTGCCGCCCTTTCTATCCGTTCGGTGGTAAACAAGCCCATCAAGTTTGTAGGTACCGGTGAAAAGCTGGATGCCATCGACCAGTTCCATCCCTCACGTATGGCCGACCGTATTCTCGGTATGGGTGACATCGTATCTTTGGTGGAACGTGCGCAGGAACAATATGACGAGGAAGAAGCCAAACGCCTGCAAAAGAAGATTGCCAAGAACCAGTTCGACTTCAACGACTTCCTGAGCCAGATTGCACAAATCAAGAAAATGGGTAACTTGAAGGAACTTGCCTCCATGATACCGGGCGTAGGCAAAGCCATCAAGGATATAGACATTGACGACAATGCCTTCAAGAGCATTGAAGCCATCATCTACTCCATGACTCCGGAAGAACGCAGCAATCCGGCCATTCTGAACGGTTCACGCCGCCAGCGCATTGCCAAAGGTAGCGGTACGAATATTCAGGAAGTAAACCGCCTGCTGAAACAGTTTGACCAGACCCGCAAGATGATGAAGATGGTCACTGGCAGCAAGATGGGTAAGATGATGCCGAAACTTAAAAGATAAGATAACAGCCTATGACACTGATTGATGGAAAAGCAATTTCAGAGCAAGTAAAGCAAGAGATTGCAGCAGAAGTAGCCGAGATAGTGGCTCGTGGGGGTAAACGCCCGCATCTGGCCGCTATTCTTGTAGGACACGATGGAGGTAGCGAAACCTACGTTGCCGCCAAAGTAAAGGCATGCGAAGTTTGCGGATTCAAGTCCTCACTTATCCGCTACGAGGCAGACGTTACCGAAGAGGAGCTGCTTGCCAAGGTACGCGAATTGAACGAGGATGCGGATGTGGACGGTTTCATCGTACAGCTTCCCTTGCCCAAGCATATCTCCGAGCAGAAAGTGATTGAAACCATCGACTACCGCAAGGATGTGGACGGCTTTCATCCCATCAATGTGGGACGGATGTCCATTGGCCTTCCCTGCTATGTATCCGCTACTCCCAACGGTATCCTCGAACTGCTGAAGCGCTATCAGATAGAGACTTCAGGCAAGAAGTGCGTGGTGTTGGGACGCAGCAACATTGTAGGCAAGCCCATGGCTGCCCTGATGATGCAGAAGGCTTATCCCGGCGATGCCACAGTGACCGTATGCCACAGCCGCAGCAAAGACCTGGTAAAGGAATGCCAGGAAGCGGACATCATCATTGCTGCGTTGGGACAACCGAACTTTGTTAAGGCGGAAATGGTCAAGGAAGGTGCTGTCGTTATTGATGTAGGTACTACCCGTGTGCCCGATGCCTCCAAGAAATCCGGGTTCAAGTTGACCGGTGATGTGAAATTCGATGAAGTAGCTCCTAAATGTTCATTCATTACCCCCGTACCAGGAGGCGTAGGTCCGATGACTATCGTTTCCCTTATGAAGAATACATTGCTCGCCGGCAAGAAAGCAATCTACCAATAACAACGTAATGAAAACGCTCGCCGTCTTCATGGCTGTCTTACTGTATAGCGTAACCCTTTCCTCCCAGGAAAGGATTACGCTATTATTTGTCGGTGACCTGATGCAGCACCAGGCACAAATAGACGCAGCACGTGTATCTGAAGGAAAATATGACTACTCCTCCTGCTTCTCCCTCATAAAAGAGCAAATATCCCAGGCAGACCTCGCCATAGGAAATCTGGAAGTCACATTGGGGGGCAGGCCCTATCGGGGCTATCCTATGTTCAGCGCCCCCGATGAATATCTTCAGGCCATAAAGGACGCCGGATTCGATATTTTACTGACAGCCAACAACCACTGTCTGGACCGTGGAAAAAAGGGAATGGAGCGTACCATACAATTACTTGACTCCTCCGGTATTCGTTACGCAGGCACCTACAAGAATCTGTCGGAGCGCAGGCAACGCTATCCCCTGTTCATCAACAGAAACGGCTTTCGCATTGCCCTACTCAACTATACTTACGGCACCAATGGTATCAAGGCTACCTCTCCCAATATCGTAAACTATATTGATAAGAATACCATCCTGCAAGATATCCAAAGTGCCAAGGCACGCCAACCGGATGCCATTATTGCCTGCATGCATTGGGGAGAGGAATATCAGTCCCTTCCCAACCGTGAGCAACGCGAACTGGCCAACTGGTTGCTCCAACAAGGCGTAACACATATTATCGGTTCACACCCTCACGTCATTCAACCGATGGAACTACGTACCAATGGTACCGAACAGCACATCATAGTCTACTCCTTGGGAAACTTCATTTCCAATATGAGCAAGGCCAACACTGACGGCGGCCTCATCTTCACTTTGCAGTTGGAGAAACATCCTCTCCCCCAACCCATCCGTCCCTCTTACACCGGTCAGAGTCAGACGCCTCTACCAGACTCCAATCCTCTGCCTTTTCCATACTGTCGTGTTTCCTATTGTGGATATAATCTGGTCTGGACCGGCCGGCCGGAACTTACTAAAGAAAAAAATTACATTCTTTATCCTGCCAGTTTTCCTACAGAACATTTAACGCCGGAAGCTCGTAAACACCTGGAAATCTTTGTCAAAAGCTCTCGAAAGCTGCTCCAGCAGCACAATATAGGTATCTACGAGAAGAAAAAATAATGCAGAAATCTCAAAAATTTTCGTCTCATTCTTTGCAATATTAAAGATTATCCCTATCTTTGCACCGCATTTAAGAAATGCACTAACATGGTGGCTGTAGTTCAGTTGGTTAGAGCGTCAGATTGTGGTTCTGAATGTCGTGGGTTCGAGTCCCATCTGCCACCCGCAAAGAAGAGGAAATTCGAAAGAATATTCCTCTTCTTTTGTTATTGTCCAAACAATCCCCCAAAGGGAGGCAACGTGGAATCAATGTAAAAAATTGTAGGGATACTCCTCACAGAGTATCCCTACATCATAGGAAGGAATCAATTACCTAAACCAGTCCTTGTACAAAAGAGTTTACTTTCTCAAAATGTTCAAAATAGCTGGAAACTTATTCCGATATTTTGCATTCTGTATCAATCACACTTAATAGTACTTCCTTCCTTACTTTATCAAGCCAGTGATAAGACAACCCGTTATCACCTTATAGAAATAAGAATACAAAAGAAATATTTCATCTTTCAAAGAACATTCTATACCAACACTTTACTATTTTCGATTTCCGTCATGCAAATATAACCCTTTTTGTTTATACGAAAAGCAAAATCAGTTATCTTTGCAAAGATGAAACTCAATTAAACATGAAAATTCTTTGGATAGACCTCAATAGCTCGTATGCACACTCTTCGTTGGCACTCCCTGCACTGCACGCACAAATAGCAAAAAACAATTCCGTAAAATGGGAAATCGTATCTGCCACCATCAATGAAAACGTAGGAATGATTGTCGACGAAATATACCGGCACCAACCCGACATCATTGCCGCAACAACATGGTTGTTCAACCACGAACAACTGTTGCACATAACAGCGAGATTAAAAGCATTGCTTCCCAATAGCTGCTTCATCTTGGGCGGACCTGAATTCTTAGGAAACAATGAAGACTTTCTGCATAAAAACCCTTTCATCGACTGCGTATTCAGGGGAGAGGGAGAAGAAGCATTCCCCCAATGGCTGTCTTGCTGGAACCAGCCGGAAAAATGGAACAGTATTCCGGGACTCTGCTATATGAATCCTCAAAAGCAATATATAGACAACGGCATAGCCCGTGTACTTAACTTTTCCCGGCTCGTACCACCGGAAAACAGCAGTTTCTTCAATTGGAGCAAACCATTCGTACAACTGGAGACTACCCGAGGCTGTTTCAACACATGCGCATTCTGCGTCAGCGGTGAAGAAAAACCGGTGCGCACACTGTCCATTGAAAGTATCCGTGAACGCCTTCAAATTATCCACAGTCATGGAATAAAAAACGTACGCGTCCTCGACCGGACCTTTAATTATAATCCGCGCCGTGCTAAAGAATTACTGCAACTTTTCCTGGAATTCAACCCGGACATATGCTTTCACTTAGAAATACACCCTGCACTATTATCCGAAGAGCTGAAAAATGAATTGAAAAAGCTACCTAAAGGATTGCTCCATCTCGAGGCCGGTATTCAAAGCCTGCGCGAACCGGTCCTCCAGAAAAGCCGTCGGATGGGAAGCCTGGAGGACTCACTGCAAGGTCTTCGTTTCCTATGTTCCCTACCCAATATGGAAACACACGCCGACCTCATTGCCGGCTTGCCTCTATACCGCCTATCCGAAATATTTGAAGATGTGCGTACACTTGCCGGATACAATGCCGGCGAGATACAGCTTGAATCCCTGAAGTTACTTCCCGGCACAGAAATGAGAAGAAGGGCGGAAGAACTAGGCATCCGATATTCTCCTCTCCCCCCTTATGAAGTGCTTCAAACAAATGAAATCAGTGTCAACGAGCTTCAAACAGCCCGGCAACTGTCACGTCTTCTGGATGGATTCTATAACACAACTGCTTGGCAAGCCATCACCCGCAAGCTGATTCTGGATGACAACGACTTCCTACGTCGCTTTCTGGAATTTTTAATCGATAAAAATCTTATAGACCAGCCCATGAGCCTGGAAAAGCGAGGCCTCGTACTCTATGAATTCTGCAGTATGCATTATCCGGCCTATAAAATCATGGTCACCATTGCCTGGATAGAGGCAGGCATGTCATTAAAGAAAAAACCAGCAGAGAAAGTCAAGACCAAGCGCCAGATGCCACCGGAATATTGGGAAGTCATCTATGGAAACTACAAAGAAAGCCTCCGCTTATGTTTTCTACCCATTGACGACAATACCCAAAATGGTTATTGGTTCGGCTTCGAATCGGAAATACAAAAAGCAGAACCAGTATTCAAAGCCAAAGAAATAATGGAGAGGTGTCAAAATACACAATCACCGCAGATTAACACAGATAAAAGTTCTTGATTATCAGAAATTCTATAGCAATCTGTGTAACCTGCGGTGAGTTATGCCCTCATTTCTTCTCCTATCCGCAGTGGAAATACTTCTCGACCAGTTTCAGCATCTCCTCCGGACTGTCTTGTATCTCTGCACGCAAGGTTCTATCCTCGTAAGAACGCAGTTTGGAAATAACCCCATCAACCATTGCAGGACTGAACACATGATATTGCTCAAAGACAGCACGCTGTCTTTCCAAACAATCGGCAGAAGCGGCACAACTATCAGGAAGCTGTTCCAGTTGTTTCAACTTATCTTCATTTTCTTTCTTGTGGATATTTACATTGACATATGTTTTTTCTGCAATTCCTAAAGCATCGTCTATCTCAAATCCATAACGGCAAGCTACAGCAAGTCCGGCAATCAATTGATACAAATCGGCCGAACCGTCAGGCGAACGCATTTCCACCGTCTGTTTCTGTGTAGTATCATAATGACTTGGGGTCTCCAACGGATTTGCCAACATGCACATATCCGTTTTTGCCGACCAGCCCAACGGAACGCGTACCAATACCGAACGGTTGCGGTCGCCCCAGCAAATGTTGGTCGGTGCTTCCTGATGAGGAACCAGACGAAAATAGGAAGTAGGATTTGTATTACCGAAAGCTGTAATGGAAGAAGCCAGCTTCATCATGCCCGCAATGGCCTTACGGGCTGTTTCAGAAAGTGCCCCATCTTTCAGCATCTGGTTCTGCCCGTCCTTCATGATACGCATATGTATATGTAATCCGGAACCGGCTTTTCCTGCCGTGATTTTCGGTGCAAAAGTAATGTTATATCCATACTGGCTAGCCAGATTACGAATAACCCATTTTGCTATCACCAGTTGGTCAGCAGCCTCCTCGGCACGCACCGGCAGGAACTCTATTTCATTCTGCTCATAAATCTTATCGTCCAGCGTAAAATTACCGACTTCAGAATGCCCATACTTTATCTGTCCGCCTGCCTGCGCAATATATGACATACATTCCGTACGGAAATCATTGAACTTGGCATAAGGGGCCGATTCGTGATAACCACGCTGATCGGTAGCCGGGAACAATCCGTCATTTTCAGAAATTACATAATATTCCAATTCTCCCATAGCCTGAAATTCCATCCCCGTAACCGTAGTGAATGCCTGACATGCCTTACGCAGGGTATATTCCGGAGAACTTTCCAGCGGTTCACCATCCTTATTGAAATAAGAACAGAGCATTGACAGTGTGGGCAATTCAGAAAAAGGGTCTATAAAAGCGGTCCGGAAACGCGGCACTACATACAAATCACTGCTACCGGCCTCTATAAACGGAAACAAGCTGGAACCGTCTACGCGTTCACCACATGTAAGTATGGCATCAAGGTATGCCTCATTATTGATGACAAAGTTCAGTGTCTTCAGTCTCCCGTCTGCCGCAGGATACATGAAGTTCACCATACGAATGTCGTTCTCCTTTATATAGGAAACAATGTCTGCTTTCGTAAATTCGGAAGCCGGTTTTTGAAGGGCAGCCACCAATAGATTGGGGCTCATGGATAATTCCTGGTTCATAATACGCTGGTTGTTTTTAGTTTTCTATATGGTTAACAAAACACATGCAATTTTCTGTCACAATAAAAAACTGCTGTTTCGCAAAGATACTAAAAGTTGTATCAGAAAAGAAACAAACAACCTAAATCTTATCAGTGAGCCTCAACCTTTTCCGTCGTATCCCCACTTCACGTAAATAGCTCCCCAGGCAAATCCTGCTCCGAATGCTGTAAAAATCAGTTTATCCCCCTTTTTCAGCTTATCCTCGAAATCCCATACACACAATGGAAGCGTGCCGGCACTTGTATTTCCATACCGTTCTATATTGACCATTACCTTTTCGGGAGATACTCCCAAGCGTTGCGAAACAGCAGTAATTATACGCATGTTTGCCTGATGGGGAATCACCCAGTCAATGTCCTCCTTCGTCAAGTGATTCCTCTCCATGACTGCCTCACAAACATCCGCCATATTGGCCACAGCATATTTAAAGACTGTACGTCCTTCCTGATAAATATAATGCATCCGATTGTCCAGTGTATAGTAAGATGGAGCACATACGGAGCCTCCCGCTTTGATATGTAAAAAAGGCAGACCTTTCCCGTCTGTTCTCAATACGGCATCCATTACTCCCATACCTTCCCGGGTGGGTTCCAGCATGAAAGCGGCAGCACCGTCACCAAAAATCGGACAAGTGGCACGATCGGTATAATCAATCACCGACGACATTTTATCAGCCCCTACTACAATGACCTTCTTGTATTTTCCCGAACGGATAAAATTGGCTCCAGTTTCCAATGCATACAAAAAGCCACTACAAACAGCCTGCATATCAAAAGCAAAAGCATTCTTAAGCTTTACTCTCTCACATAATATGGATGCTGTTGAAGGAAAATGATAATCGGCCGTTGTAGTGGCCACAATCACCAAATCAATATCATCAGGATTAGATTTTGTACGTTGCATTAATTGTTTTACAGCTTTACGGGCCATATACGAAGTCCCCAATCCTTCTTCGTGCAAGATACGTCTTTCCTTTATACCGATACGCCCCATTATCCACTCATCTGTCGTATCTACCATTTTGGATATTTCTTCATTGGTCAGAATATAGTCAGGAACATACCCTCCCACTCCCGTAATTACTGCATTTATTTTCTCCATTAATTCTAGCTAGTTTAGTATTGGAATCGGCTCAAAGATAATATTCTTAAAACGCCGAGCGCAAATATACTGAAAAGAGGGTAAAATCCAATAAAGGAAGAACAAAAAGACACTCCCGACAAACTATCACATGGATATACAAAAAAATCAACTGTCCTTTTTCTATCATTCTTTTGTCAATTTTGTATCAATGAGTTTGAGCAATACAGACTAAATTTGCATAATAAAATGTATCGGGCATTTAAAGAGCTAGTAACTAATCAAAAATACATACAAATAAAATTAACATAACATTTTTATATCTTATGAAACAAAACCGCTTAATTAGTATTGGGACTTTCATTTTAGTGCTTGCACTTTCAGGCCTTATGACAGGTTGTATGGAGAAAGACGTATACGACCCGAATCGTAAAAAAGAACCTCTTCCTGACCCGGATAAATATTTCGGCTTTGAGATGCGCAGTGATGTCCGGCTTTCTGTCAACTATGACATTTACGGGTTTACTCCTTTGATAGAAATTTACGGTGAAAATCCGATGGAAACAGTGGAAGGTACGCCGATAAAGAAAGAGGGTATAGAAGCCTTGTTCAAAACCTATACCGACAACAGCGGTAAGTATGAGGGAAAAATGCAGCTTCCTACCTATCTTAATAAAGTTTATTTATATACTGCGACATGGGGATTGCCGGGATGCATAGAACTTGAAATTAAAGACAATGTTGTCATTTTTGACATGTCGGCAAAATCAAATCCTAAAACAAAGTCTGTCACTCGCGCTTCGTCTGATGTACCTTATTTAGTAAACAAATCCCAAAATCTATACTCACTGTGCTATTGGGGAGAAGGAGGTCAGCTGGACAGCCAATATATGACAAAGGAAAAAAATATTGGTGATGAAAGTGTTTTGGATTTGACAGACCGGATGAAAACATTCTTCAATAAAGGCGGACAAGACAATTCAAAATTACTTGGTAATGGAAAAACTATTAATATTTCGATAAAGGAGGACAACACCGCATTAAATCTCATTTTTCTCAATCGAAGTGCAAGTTATAATAATACTTTCGGATATTATTTTTATAAAACCGGAACGTCCGTCGATGTAGACCAAGTGAGGAAATACATTATATTCCCCAATGTGTCTTTTGACTGGTATGGCGGTCAAATATTGATTTTAGAATCCGGAAATAAAGTTCGTCTGCTTTACTTCGATGAAGACGGCCAAGCCCATGATACATTCCCAGCAGGATATACAGTAGGCTGGTTTCTTTATGCCGACGGTTTTAAGAACGGTTATGGAAATAATTTAGAAGATTATCTTAAATTGCCTGATTTATATAATCCATACGATTCAAATCTTCGCACTTCCAATCCCAAAAACAACATGCCAGCCTTTGTCTCTGTTAAAGACCCCAAAAGCGGCAAGACGATTCTTGGAGCAGAAGATGGTGTAAATCAAAGCTACTGTGACCTTTTATTTTATGTAGATGCTACTCCGGGAAGTTCTATTGACGATCCTGAAAGGCCGTCTATTCCCGATGAAGGTGATAAAGAAGAACCAAAACCCGATGAAGATGAAAATGTTACCGGCACACTGGCATTCGAAGATATTTGGCCTTCCGGTGGCGATTATGACATGAATGACGTAATTGTAGAATACGAACGCAAAGTCTATTTCGACAAAAAGAATATAGTAACGAAGATCGTTGACGAATTCACTCCGGTACATGATGGCGCTACATATGTTAACGCATTTGCCTATCAGATAGATGCAGCACAAATTGGCGATAAAATCACTTTGCCGGAAGGTGCAATATTGGAAAAAGAGACTTCGTCCATTATCGTAATGTCCAATGCCAAACAGAATATAGGCAATAAATATGTAGTCACCAGAGAATTCAACGGTTCTTTCCTAAAGAATCAGCTATTGTCCTATAATCCATACATCATCGTAAAATATTCACAAGGAGAACAGAATCGCACAGAGGTTCATCTGCCCAAACACAAAGCTACAGCTTATGCCAATCAGTCATTGATTGGCAGCAATGATGATGCTTACTATATCGACCGTAAAGGAGCATATCCATTTGCTATCGATATACCGATGCTAGGGTTTACCCCGGTAACAGAAAGGAACAGAATTGACAGCCAATATCCCGGTTTTACTACATGGGCAAAATCAATGGGAAATGACTGTAAGGATTGGTATAAAAAATAACAGAACAAAAGACAATGAATCATGTGTGGAGTGCCCCCTTATTCGGACGCTCCACCTGTTTTTTTTTGAATTATTGCATATTGACTTGGAGAAATATTATATTCTGCCATGAAACACCTGGAAAAATAAGAAGGATTGGAATAGCCTACCATATACATTACTTCCGATACAGTGAATCTGCCTTGTAATAAAAGTGTAGCGGCTCTTATCATCCTAACACGCCGAATAAGGCTTACTGGAGTAACCCCCGTCAACTGTTTAATCTTTCGATACAACAGTTTTCGATTCATTCCCAACAGTTGACAGAGCATAGCAACATTAAACTCTGTATTTTCCATATGCTCTTCCAACACTGAAACAAGCTTGTTAAGCCAAATTCGTTTCAATTCCAGTTGTCTGTTTTCCAATGGTTTGCATGAATCCATTTTCTCCAATTTTAATATTCCTTCTAAGATCTGTTTGGCTTGTAGTGAGTCCATACCAACTTGATTTTGCAAAGCCTGCAGTTCATTTTTATCTGGTAAAGACACAATAATATTAATTAAGACTCCAGTATCATTTTCCTCACATCTTATGTCAACCTGGCCTTGATATAGATTAACAAATTTGGGAATTAAATGTAACCCCACAAGAGCGATTATTTCATCTATTATTTTAAGATATTCTTTCATATCTTTCTTGCCTTTTGGTATAAGTACAAATTATCCAAATATCAGACAAACATTCTCTCACGGTATTCTGACGGAGTAGTGCCTGTATGCTTACGAAAAAAACGTGTCATCGTAGAATTCGATTGAAAATTAGTTCGTGAAACCACTTCCTTTATTTCAAGATTGGAGTCTTTCAATAAGACTTTTATCTCAAGTATGGTATATTCCACAATCCACTCTTTAGCCGAACGACCAGTATTATCTGTTATTAACATTGTCAGATATTTAGGTGAGATACACATCTTATCTGCATAAAATGCCACATCACGACTTATAGTATGATACTCTATAACCAAATAAAAGAATTCAAAAACCTGCTTCTCTTTACGTACAAACTTCACGGAAGCCATAGCCTTGGGGTTACTCTTATAGCCCACATACAAGTCCCAATAATAAACCCTCAATAAATACATCACCGATTCCCTCCTAAGAAAGGCACAAGATAAATCTACACGGCATGACAATATATGACAGAAATGAACAAAGCGCTTATACTCTTCTTCACTGAGCGGAGAGCTATAATATTTCCTCATATAGAAAAAATAGTCAAGTGTAAGCCTACCCAGCCCATTAATGGTATCCATAAACAATTTCTTTGGTACTTTAAAGAAAATAACGGCAAAGTCTGTACTGATTTCGGTTATACTTGCCAACTGATAAGGAAAAATAGTTATCAAATCATTCTTCACAACCCTGCGTTTATTAGAAAACACATTAAAAAGAGCAGAGCCTCCGGTACAAACTCCATTTATCCCTTCTTCTAGATATGTCGGAATCCCGTCAAGAGGCAAATCAATTACCTTTGTATAAATATTGAACTCCTCTAAATCAAACACACCACTTGAAAAAGGCCTATTATCTTTTGTAGCTTTTACCATATTTGTTTTAAATATTATGCTAAGTTACAAAAAAAAATCATTTTTAGATTATTTGTTCTAAAATTGCACATATATACTGAAGTTCAGTCAAAACTAAAGTATAAATTCTTATTCTATAAAGGGCTAAATAATATCCGATAGGGCAGAGATAATGGAATAAAAAAAGTCCCACAAATCGTTGAATTTATGAGACTTACCTATTCATTATCCAGTTAGTTCAGCGGAGAGACAGGGATTCGAACCCCGGGTGCCTCGCAGCACAACGGTTTTCAAGACCGCCGCAATCGACCACTCTGCCACCTCTCCAAAACTTCTTTTTCAGAAGTGCTTTTCTTTTAAAGCGGTGCAAAGATACAAATCATTTTTTATTCTACAAACTTTTCTGCACAAAAACAGAGCAATTATACCAAAATTCTTGTTTATACCCACTACGGAACGAACATAACGGCATTTAGGCTATTTGTTGAAATTTATCAAGGGCAAGACAGAGTTTTATAACTTACTGGCTATCAGTATATTTACAAAGAGCCACATTCAGTATACGATTGAACCCTATTCAGTATACGACTGAATGGCATTCACTATACGACTGAATTAGGTTCAGAATACGACTGTTCCTTAAACCTACATCATTTGTAAATAATGCAGATTATTATTCGGTTCTTGTTTCAATTCATAAACCACATATAAAGAAAGTATTAACATCTCTACTCCCCCGGACATTCACTACCTAATAATAGTTATTTTATGCTGTTCAACATAAAAAGAGAAGTATCTCTTATAAAATTACGGAATTTATTCAGTATTTTTGCGCGCTCTAAAGGATAACATTATCTAACCTACTAACAAAAACAAATTTTATGGAATTGAACAAAACCTTTACCAATGGGCTTTGGAATAAAGAAATCAATGTCAGTGATTTCGTCAGTAAAAACATCGCACCCTATACCGGAGATGCATCTTTCCTGCAGGGACCTACCGAACGTACCAAACGTATCTGGGACATCTGTCTGAAGGCTCTCGAAGAAGAAAGGAACAACAATGGCGTCCGTTCACTGGACAATACCACCGTATCTACCATCACTTCTCATAAAGCCGGGTATATTGATAAGGACAATGAACTTATTGTCGGTTTGCAGACTGATGAACTGTTGAAACGATCCATCAAACCTTTCGGAGGCATCAACGTGGTAGCAAAAGCATGCCGTGAAAACGGAGTGGAAGTGGACGATAAAGTAAAAGACATCTTCACCCATTACCGCAAAACACATAACGACGGCGTATTCGATGTATATACCGAAGAAATCCGTTCCTTCCGCTCACTGGGATTCCTTACCGGATTGCCCGACAACTATGCCCGCGGACGTATCATCGGCGACTACCGCCGATTGGCTCTCTACGGCATCGACCGTCTGATTGAAGCCAAGCAGGAGGACTTGCGCAACCTCACCGGCCCGATGACCGAAGCACGCATCCGTCTACGCGAAGAAGTGGCAGAACAAATCAAAGCTTTGAAGGACATCAAGGTTATGGGCGAATATTACGGACTCGACCTCAGCCATCCGGCTACATCAGCTCAAGAGGCCGTGCAATGGGTATACATGGCATATCTTGCTGCCATCAAAGAGCAGGACGGAGCAGCCATGTCACTGGGTAACGTATCTTCGTTCCTCGATATATTCATTGAATACGATCTGGCTCACGGAAAAATCAATGAGACGTTTGCACAGGAACTGATAGACCAGTTCGTCATCAAGCTGCGCATGGTACGCCATCTGCGTATGCAATCATACAATGATATCTTTGCCGGTGACCCGACTTGGGTGACCGAAGCCATCGGAGGACGCTTCAATGACGGACGCGTGAAGGTCACCAAGACTTCTTTCCGCTTTTTGCAGACGCTATACAACCTCGGTCCTTCTCCGGAACCGAACTTGACCGTATTGTGGAGTCCCGAACTGCCGGAAGGCTTCAAGGATTTCTGCGCCAAAGTTTCTGTAGATACCAGCTCCATCCAGTACGAAAACGACAACCTGATGCGTGAAGTGCGCAACTGCGACGACTACGGCATCGCCTGCTGTGTATCCTACCAAGCCATCGGCAAACAAATCCAGTTCTTCGGCGCACGTGCCAACCTTGCCAAGGCCCTGCTGCTCGCCATCAACGGTGGACGTTGCGAAAATACCGGAACTGTCATGGTGAAAGGTATTCCCGTATTGACCGGTGAGACATTGAAGTTTGAGGAAGTTATGGCCAACTACAAGAAGGTACTGACTGAAATAGCCCGTGTCTACAACGAGGCCATGAATATCATCCACTACATGCATGATAAGTATTATTATGAGAAAGCCCAGATGGCATTCATCGATACCGACCCACGCATCAATCTGGCATACGGTGTTGCCGGCCTTTCCATCGCCATAGACTCACTGTCTGCCATCAAATACGCCAAAGTCACTGCACGCCGCAACGAAATCGGCCTGACCGAAGGTTTCGACACTGAAGGTTCATTCCCCTGCTTCGGCAATAATGACGACCGTGTGGACCACCTGGGAGTAGACCTCGTTTACTATTTCAGCGAAGAACTGAAAAAGCTGCCTGTCTACAAGAATGCCCGTCCCACCCTTTCCTTGCTGACTATCACCTCCAACGTGATGTACGGCAAGAAGACCGGTGCCACTCCGGACGGACGCGCCAAAGGTGTTGCCTTTGCTCCGGGTGCCAACCCAATGCACGGACGTGACAAGAACGGTGCCATCGCTTCCTTGAGCTCCGTAGCCAAATTGCGCTACCGCGACTCGCAGGACGGCATCAGCAATACGTTCTCCATTGTTCCCAAATCACTGGGCCCGACACCGGAAGAACGTGTAGAGAACCTGGTAACCATGATGGACGGCTACTTCACCAAAGGTGCCCACCACTTGAACGTAAACGTACTGAACCGCGAAATGCTGGAAGATGCCATGGAACATCCTGAAAAGTATCCGCAACTCACCATCCGCGTTTCCGGCTATGCCGTGAACTTCGTGAAGTTGAGCCGCGAGCATCAGTTGGAAGTCATCAGCCGTTCATTCCACGAAAGAATGTAATATGATAAATGTACACTCCTACGAAAGTATGGGAACATTCGACGGGCCGGGTCTCCGGCTCGTCGTTTTCCTGCAAGGATGTCCGTTCCGTTGTCTGTATTGTGCCAATCCGGATACGATTGATGTAAAAGGAGGCACTCCCACCACTCCGGAAGAGATTCTGCAAATGGCTATCAGCCAAAAGGCATTCTTCGGGAAGAAAGGAGGTATTACTTTCTCCGGCGGTGAGCCTACCCTGCAAGCAGAAGCGCTGATTCCTCTTTTCAAGGAGCTGAAGGCGAACGGCATCCATATCTGTCTGGACAGTAACGGAGGCATCTGGAATGAAAAGGTGGAAGAGCTCTTTAGCCTGACTGACCTCGTGCTGCTGGACATCAAGCAATTCAATCCCGAACGCCACCGTACGCTGACGGGACGAAGCAACGAACAGACACTCCGCACCGCTGCCTGGCTCGAAGAACATGAACACCCCTTCTGGCTGCGCTATGTACTGGTCCCCGGTTACAGCGATTCGGAAGAAGACACCCGCCTGCTGGGTGAAAGTCTTGGCAAATACCAGCAGATACAACGGGTGGAAATACTTCCTTATCACCGTCTGGGCGTTCACAAATACGAAGCCATGGGATGGGATTACAAATTGAAAGAAGTGAAGGAAAATACTCCGGAACAACTGGAACGGGCAGAAAAACTGTTCAAAGAGTATTTCACGAATGTGATAACCAACTAAAACAGAAAAGCAAGGCTGTCCGGATATGATTCCAGACAGCCTTGCTTTTCATTTATAGGGTAAGAATCCTATTCTTTCAAGTTATAGGTAATCTGCTGTACATCATCACTACTGCCACCCACCATAAAGACGAAATCACCAGGTTCTACCATATAATTCATCTCATTGTCATAGAATCCCAGTGCATCGTCAGTTATCTGAAAAGCTACAGTTTTGCTTTCACCCACATTCAGATGAATTTTCCTGAAGCCCTTCAATTCCTTTATCGGACGCGTAACAGAGGCTACCTTATCCTGCACATACAATTGAACTACTTCCTCTCCTGCACACTTACCGGTATTAGTCACTTTTACCGACACCTCCGTATGGACGCCTGCAGCCTTGCCCGGCAGCAGTTTCAAATCAGAATATCCAAAATCCGTGTACGAAAGCCCATATCCGAAAGGATAGGCAGGCTCAGTGGAAGCATCGATATAAGATGCCTTATAGGTCTGTTTCAATGCGGTAGGGCGGCCGGTGCTCTTATTCTGATAATAAATGGGAATCTGTCCTACGTGTGCAGGAAATGTCATGGGCAATTTAGCCGAAGGATTATACTCTCCCCACAACACATTGCATATGGCATTGCCGGCCTCACTTCCCAGCCACCAAGTACACAGTACCGCATCAGCATGTTCCCTTATCTCATTGAAGATTACCGGACGCCCACACATGACAAGAGCAATGACAGGTTTTCCAGTCTTTGCCAGTTCCGACACCAGTTTCTGCTGCCCCTCGGGTATGGCTATATTCACTTTGGAAGCCTTCTCGCCACTCTGACCGAATCTCTCGCCTACCGCCACAACAATGACATCCGAAGCCTCAGCAGCCTGTAATGCTTCCTGCAATCCGGTCAACTGATTGCTCTTCATATCATAGCCTTCAGCATAGCTCACCTCCAGTCCTTTCCGGACCAATGCATCATATAAGGTCACCACTTTGTTCCGGTCCGTAGTGGCAGCCCAAGCACCTGCCATATCGTACTGGGATTTTGAGAGTCCTCCTATCAAGGCTATCTTCCTCGTCTGTGCCGTCAACGGAAGCACAGATTCCCTATTCTCCAGCAATACAACGGAACGCTCGGCCATACGGAGCGAAGCATTACGGACTTCGGGCGCATTGAGTATTCTGGCCGCTCTTTCCGGATTACAGTAGCGAAAAGGGTCCTCAAACAATCCCAACTCATATTTCTTCTCCAATATACGCCGTACTGCATCATCAAGCACACTCTCCTTTACTTTCCCTTCTTGAACAAGCTCCTTCAGATAAGTCAAGTAGCAGGTACTTACCATCTCCATGTCCAGACCAGCATTCAGCGCTTTGGCTGCGGCATCTTTCTTGTCAACAGCATAACGGTGGTTCACCAATTCCTCTACCGAATTATAATCGGACACAACAAATCCCTTAAATCCCCACTGCTCTCTCAATAGCCGGTTGAGCAAGAAATCATTGGCAGTACAAGGAATATTATTAAAATCATTGAAAGCACTCATCACGGTAGCTGCTCCTACCTTTATGGCCGCCTTATAGGGAGGCATATAAAAATTGGCAAAGTGGCCCATTGACATATCCACACTATTATACTCCTTTCCTGCTATCGGTGCACCATATCCGGCAAAATGTTTCATACATGCCATGACAGTCGTCGTGTCTGCCAAATCGTCTCCTTGCAAGCCTCTGACACGCGCCTCCGCTACCCGAGAACCATAATAAGGGTCCTCACCGGCCCCTTCCATGACGCGTCCCCAACGTGCGTCCCACGAAATATCCACCATCGGGGCAAAAACCCAGTTCAAACCATCGGCGGCACTTTCCAAAGCATTGTAGCGTGCAGCTTCCTCAATCATGGCCAAATCGAAACTTGCAGCCTCGGCAAGCGGAAGCGGAAATCCGGTACGATAGCCGTGGATAACATCCAGTCCGAAAATTAAAGGAATGCGCAAACGCGATTGCAAAGCAAGCTCTTGATAACGGCGTATATCCTTTACTCCTATCACATTCAGCATAGAGCCTATTCTGCCTTGCCGGACATACTCTTCTTTAGGAATATTTCCACCGTCGGGTCCGGTAAAATTCCCTCGGTAGGTGCATTGTGCAAGCTGGCCTATCTTTTCATCCAGCGTCATCTGCTTCATCAAGCTTGAGATGAATTTCTCCTTCTCCGTAGTTTGTGCCGAGGTAAAGGTGTTACCAAGTCCCCACAGACAAACCATCAGTATTATTATCTTTTTCATACTGCCATTCTTGTTTTGATATTTATTTTATCATAAAACAACAGTTGCCTTCAATGGTAAATCAGCTGAAGAAGGACCTGCCAGAATCTCAAAAGTCCCCTTTTCCACTACAAACCGATGTGATTCCACATCATAGTAGGCAAAGGCTTCCTCATCCAGCAATATCCGAACGCGCTTGGTTTCACCCTTCTTCAAGTAAACCTTATCGTAGCCTTTCAACTCCTTCAATGGACGCGGAACAGAACATTCCACATCCCGCACATATACCTGAGCCGCTTCCGCAGCATCCATCTTTCCGGTATTCTTGATGTCAAAGCTTACCGTAACCCGGCTTCCCCCCGTCTTCTCAACACTCAGATTACTATATTCAAAACTACTGTATGACAGTCCATACCCGAAAGGATAGAGCGGCTGCTTTCCGTTCCGGTCATATCCCCTATAACCTACGAAAACACCTTCGGCATACTGCACCCGTTTATGAGGTACATTGCGATTGTCATAATAATTACCATATACCGGATTATCTTCCCATTTTTCCTCGATGCTGACTGGTAGTTTGCCACTTGGCGAAAGCTTGCCCGTAATGATTTCGGCAAGGGCCTTTCCACCCTCCTGCCCCGGATACCATGCCATCAAAATAGCTTGTACACTCTGCCCCCAATTGCGGAAATCTATTCCACCTCCGGCATTCACCACCACAGCCACATTATCATGAAGTGAAGCCACTTTATTAATGAGATATTCCTGCCCGTATGACAATGCAAACGGACGGTCGAACCCTTCACCTTCTGTACTGCTGTTGAACCCGGCACATACAATAACATTCCTGGCATGCTTCAGTGAAGAGGCCAAACGCTCCTCATCCATCATTCCTGCCTGGAAACTGACAGTCGCCTCACCCACATTATCAAAATATTCAATACGCAACCGGTATATCTCCCCTGCACTGACCTGCATAAATGCACTGCGGGTACTGAATGAATGGTTCCCCCAATCTCCGGTAATCAGCTTATCGTTTACAAACAGACGGTATCCGTCATCGCCAGCCAGCTGGAACTTGACAGTTCCATCCTTGTCAGCCTTGTAAACTCCCGTCCAACGGGCAGAAAACTGATCTACCGGCATGCCGTCGAACGGTGCACCGTATTTCCAGGCATGGTCTATGGCAGGCTCTATGGCAGCTTGAAAGAGTTCTCCGGTAAGATTACGAGTATTATAATATTCGCCCTTAAAACCGTTTTGCGTAAAACTGCCATCCGTATAAATCTGTTGGGACATATCCTTATAAAGAATGCTGTCAGACAGCAGCTCTATCTGTCTGCCGCCCTTCAACTGAACCATACCGTCATAGAGTGACACTACCGAATAAGGGGTGACAAATCCGCTTCCTCCTCCTGTGGGAATAATATCGGCATTAGGCCCGATTACCAATGTTCTACCGTTCCGGTAAGGCAACGTACCGTTATCATTTTTCAATAAGACTACTCCTTCTCTCGCCAAGTCAAGTGCAATTTCCTTAGACTGTGCATTGTCTTTATCGATAGATTTATCTTCTCTCGGAGTATCAAGTGCTCCAAAAGCAATCAATGTCTGGAGTATATGCCGGACTTTGGCGTCAATGGTCTCTTCCTTCACGATACCATTCTCTATTGCCGGAATAAGAATTTCCCTGGTCATGAATTTACCGACGGGCATTTCCAAATCCAACCCTCCATTAGCGGCTCCCACACCGGAATATACAGATGTCCAGTCAGACATCAGGATACCTTTAAATCCCCACTGCTTGCGTAATACATCAATGTTCAGCCAGCTGTTTTCGGTGGCATGTACCCCGTTCAGCGGATTATAGCTATCCATGACCGCCCCTACTCCTGCTTCCTGCACAGCTTTTCGGAACGCGGGAAAATAAATTTCCTGCAGCGTGCGTTCATCCACATCTGAGCTGGCATGATGTCTGCTCCACTCCTGGTTATTGGCCGCAAAATGCTTCACCGTAGCCATAACTCCCTCTTCCTGCACTCCCAAGATATATTCTTTAGCAGTTTCGCCCGTCAAATAAGGGTCTTCACCAAAATACTCATAGTTTCGCCCGCATAGAGGAGAGCGGTAGATATTGACTCCAGGCCCCAACAGAATACTTACCCCACGGGCCTTTGCATCCCGGGCCAAACCATGTCCCAGCTCTCTAGCCAACTTACGGTTCCATGTCGAAGCCGACAAGATGCCACAAGGATACAAGGTACTTTGAGTATTGTTACGTATGCCTTGCGGACCATCGGCCATCCTGATTTCGGGTATGCCAAGCCGGGGTACAGCCCGGATATAAAAAGATTTGGGACCGGAAATGTAATCGATTTTTTCTTCCAGCGTCATTTGAGAAACCAACTCCCTGGCACGCTGCTCCACCTGGGGAGTAATACACACTTGTGCTTTTGCCGTGATTGCACAACAAAGCAATAGCCCGCTTAAGGCTACTTTCTTTTTAATCTTCATTTTGTCTATTTTACTACGTGTTTGTTATATTGCCGGGCATGTCCCGACCTACTTTCTTTCTTCTCAATCAATAAAAAACCGTGTCCCTTCATCCACCAACGAAGAAACACGGCCGAAAGTTATTAAGAAAATTCTGAATCTACAAGAAAGTGGACAAAAACATGTCTGTCCTGCTATCAATAAGTAAGACGTATACCGGCCTGCAACGTAAAGTTACACGGGTTCTCCTTGCGTATAGTCTGTATCGACGAACCGTCATCAAAGAAATAAGATACTCCCGGTTCCACATACAGGCCCACCCTATTGCTTATGTTATACTGGGCACCGACAGCACCCATGACAGAAAGCTGTACCGGTTTCACAGTCTCACTCTCAGTACCAATCTTGCCATACACACATTTTTCAATGGCACCCCCCGCCGAAACGTACATCGTAAAGTTCTTTGCATCCACAAAGTTCCAGTTGGCCCGTACCGGAATGCCAATATAATGCAGCTTCTGGCTTATCTTTTCCGAGCTGCCCTCATACCTTACGTCAGAAGCAAGATAGGTATACGTCAGCCCGCTTTCCACAGAGAAACCCTTCGCCAAGTTTTTCCGCACCGAAACACCGAAACTGAGCGGTTGTTTATGGTCTATATCCGCAATTTTCTTTTCGCGTCTTTGCAGATAGGGCATACCATCCTTAAAAACCAGTTCCTGCCCGTCGGGAATAGTAACAATGCCATTGGCCGTAGAGGATAAATCTACGTTACCGCCATAAATAGGACTTCCAGGCATGTAGTCCGACATCACATTCGCTTCCCCTTCATTCGCCAATGAAAAACCTCCCGTATTTCCTACGGACAAGCCAACCGCCCATCCTTTAGCATCCCTACCAGAACTGTTTTTTTCCGGAAGATGCAGTTTGTCCCGGCCTGACGGACGATAGCGGTCTTCCCTTGTCTCCGGTTCCTCGGTCTGCATTGTAGTTTCATGGTCCGTATCTTCCACTACCGGTTCTTCCGCCTGCTGTCCAATACCGACAACCTCATCTGCAGTTTCAACCGGCAGCATTTCCTCCTGCTGTTCTTCGCCAACCGATATTCTGATATGTTGTGCAACCAAAGGGTGACTTGCCTCCTTATTGGGCGCCGATGCATTTCCATGTGCCCGATAAGCAGGCTCTATGGAATTAGTCCGTATGGCAGGTACTGTCTGTTCCGGCAAGACGTCCGGAGCCACAGCCAAAGCGGGCACTGACGTATGCCGCATTTCATTCCCTACCGGACTCTGCAACAGCCACAGACTGACGGACGAAACCGCCACCAGCAACACAGCTGCCGCGGCCACCGCCCAGCGACGGAAAGGTATCATCCTATGCGGTCCGGTTATCGGAGCTCCGGAAACGGACAATTCCTTCTCCAACCGCTCCCATCCGGCAACCGGCAGCGGTTCGGAATAGTCTTCCAGCTTGTCCTTTATCTTTTTCAACCACAATTCATCTTCCATACGTTCCTTCATTTAATCATTTCTTTTCATCCACTCACGTACTTTTGCCGCTAAAGTCGCTTTAGCACGCGTCAACTGCGAGGCAGAGGATTTTTCATTAATTCCCAATAGTCGAGCAATCTCCTTATGGGATTTCTCTTCAAAAATATATAAGTTGAATACGGTACGATAGCCGGCAGGCAATTCACTGATAAACTGCATCAGTACCTTTTGAGGAATGACATCTATTGACGAACCTTCCGGTTCCTCATAAGCTTCGGGTGCATTCTCCAAGGCCGATGACTGATTCATCACATCATTTTTCCGCAAATACTGCAACACCGTATTCACCATTACGCGTTCCATCCATGCCCGCAGAGAACCCTCTCCCCGCCAAGTGAACTTATCGAAAGAATCAAAAAGTTTCAGAAAACCGTCATGCATCAGGTCTTGGGCAGTCTCCTGGTCACCTGCATAACGGAGGCATACGCTGAGCATGCGTCCCGCATAGCGCTCATACAGTTCTTTGCGGGCAAGATTGTCTCCTTGCCTACAGCGTTCTGCCAATTCCTGTTCTTCCATTCTCTCTTTTAACACGTGTTTACCCTATAAATGCAATCGGCGCAAAAATACTGCATCAGGCAGAGAAGAAAATCATACTTTCATTTCTTTAACAGTATACTACGCAGTATTTAGCTTTTCACCGCATTTTTTGAATACAAAAATAAGTTTTAAACAGAAAAAGAGCTAAAACCTACCACTTATGAAGAAACTGAGAATGACATTGGCAGCATCCATGCTTTTATTCCTGACTGCCATTGTATTGCAATCATGCCTGGACGATTGGGATGACAAATATGACACTTTGTTCGCCGTAGGTACGGTAAAGGTCATCGAAGGAAAAGACTACTATTTCTCACTGGACGAAGGCAGTAAACTATATCCCAGTGACACAACCTATGTTCACGACTATGCCGTAATAGACGGCCAGAGGGCTTTCATCTACTTCCGCGAACTGGAAGAGAAACTTCCAGGCTACGAATATAATGCCCAAATAAAGCACATCGAAAACATTCTGACCAAAGACATCTACTCCATGCCTGCCGAAAAGGCAGACAGTATCGGAGACGACAACATCAACGCCACGGATTTATGGATTACGGGCGAGTATCTGAACATCAAATATCAATTCTACCACAGCAACAACGAAGATAAGAAGCACATGCTGAACCTGGTCATCAATGAAGCATCCACCGGCGAAAACGACAAACCGGATTACGTCAATCTCGAATTCCGCCACAATGCCTACAATGACAGCCAGCTCACGCTGGGCACCGGACTGGCCTCCTTCAAGCTGGACAATATAGCGGAACAACTGAAAGAGAAAAAAGGGCTGAACATCCGTGTCAAAAGTCTATATGACGGTGAACGGTTCATGACCATAGACATTAAAAAAGAAAACAACTAAATCTCCTGAAAACACATCTTTCAACATCTCAATGAGAAGCGGAGTGACATTTCAATATGTTGCTCCGCTTTATTTTTCCATATCCCGCTTAAATTCATCTTTTTCTTTGTCTATCCACCGGGAAACCCCTACATTTGTAAGAATTTTCACAATAGCAAACATTAAAACGGTCCAAAGGATATGAAATACATACTGGGAACAGTAATTGCAATACTCTGCTCGTTCACCTGCACAGACACCCTATATGGAAAATCTCCCGCAACAGACGTCGACGATATTCTGATAATCAACACTTATACAGAAGCCAATCCCTGGAGTAATGATTTCATCACCTCCATTGTGAACATGGCATCACAGAACAGCCACATCGGAGTATACACCGCACACATGAAAATGCTGACACTTGACGAGGAAAATAAACTGAAGACATTCAAAGAGAGCTTGTTCAAGAGTTACAAGAACCCTAAACTTATCGTGCTTATCGGATGCGGAAGTTTCATCATGTGCGATGAACTGAACCGGCAGTGGCCCGATATCCCCATGATATTATGTGGTGAGAGGGATTATACCGGTCCTAAGGAAACAATGATACGCGAGCACGCCCTGCCCCGCACAGAGCGTATTCCCATCAGTGACCTACAGAAGAAGTACAATCTGACCTTAATGCAATCCAGTGTATACCTGAACGAGAACCTGCAACTCATGAAGCAACTCATCCCCAAAATGGATAAGGTCATGTATATAGGGGATGAAACATACATCTGCCAGCAGAACGACTATGACTTGTCCGAGATTATCCGTGAAAAGTATCCGGAGTTGGATTACCAGTTCCTTAGTGCGAAGGACATCCGAACGGACAGCCTTTTCAATATACTGAACCACGTGAATCCCCATACTACCGGAGTCATCTTTTCATCCTGGCTGTACAAGAGCTCTCCCCATGACAATATCATGAGGAGTAATTCCCACCGGGTCATCTCTACCGCCCCCATCCCTTTGTTTTCGCTAAGGGCCATCGGTATTGAAGAAGAAGGGGGGATTGTAGGCGGCTACATTTACAACAAAGAGAAATATAATGCCCGGCTACTGGAAACCATCCACAAGATATTGGATGGTACCCCGGCACGCAACATCCCGTTATACTATCCCGACGACGGAGCCCCCGTATTCAACTATAAATCCCTTCTGCAGCGTGACCTGAATCCGAAGCTATGCCCCAAGGGTACCATATTCTACAACATGCCTCCCACCTTCTGGGAGAAGTACGAATATGTCATTATCAGTATCACTGCCGCAATCATAACTCTGCTGTTCTTTTTCCAATATCTCCGCCTACAGTCACTGAGTAGAATCAAAAGATTACAGCAGCAACAACTGGACAGCAATCTCAAATACCGAAATCTGATAAACAACATGCCCATCCTATACATGTATGAGAAACTTATAAAAGATGAAAAAGGGCGCATTACTGACACCTTATATATAGATGTCAACAATTTCTTCGAAGACAGATTTATCATGCGCAAAGAGGCTGTCGGCAAGCGGGGAAGCGAATTATTTCCCGAATCCATGAACGAGTTCCTCCATTTCATGAATATCGCATTGAAGGAGAAACGTTCCGTAACTTTCCCCTATTATTACAAGAAGATAGACACTTTCTACGACATTGTAGTCAAGGCAAGCGACAATGGCGAATACATGCACGTCTTCTGCGTTGACAGCACCGAGTTGCACCACACCCAAATACAGTTGAGGTCGACAAACCGGAAACTTTCCATGGCACTCGACGTTGCCAACATCGTACCATGGAAATGGAACCTCCGGACACACACCATACTCTGCGATGTCAACAAGCCGATAGAGCTCAGCAATAATGCCGGTATCATGGACGATGAACAGCTGTCCGTACCCGACAGCCAGTATTTCTCCAAAATACACAAGGAAGACCTGGAAAAAGTGAAACAAGCCTATACAGACCTGATTGAGGGACGTATCCAGAAAGTCAAGGAGGAATACCGCGTCATCAATCATGCCGACGGACACAAACACTTCGACTGGGTGGAGGCCCAGGCCGCCGTAGAAACCTACGACGAGAACAATAAGCCGCTGACCCTGGTGGGCTCTTCGCTGGTTATCACCGAACGGAAAAAGATGGAGACGGAACTGGTTTCCGCCAAGAACCGTGCGGAAGAGTCGAATAAACTGAAATCCGCATTCCTCGCCAACATGAGCCATGAAATCCGTACGCCGCTCAATGCCATTGTGGGATTCTCCGGAATATTGGCTTCCACCGAAGAGGAGGAAGAAAAACAAGAATACGTCAGCATCATTGAGAACAACAATACTTTGCTGCTGCAACTCATCAGTGACATTCTGGACTTGTCAAAGATAGAAGCAGGCACAATGGAATTCATTGATACGGATTTTGAATTGAACAAAGTGATGAGAGAGCTGGAAAGTTTGCTCTGCCTGAAGCTATCGCCCGAAAAGAATGTCACCCTCTCCTTTGAGCCCGGACTGCCCGAATGCCACATTCATTCCGAGCGTAACCGCTTGTCTCAACTCGTCATCAATCTGGTGACCAATGCCATCAAGTTTACCCAAGAAGGCAGTATCCGTTTTGGCTACAAGCTGCAAGACGACAAGATGCTTTATTTCTACGTATCCGATACGGGATGCGGTATCCCCGAAGACAAACAAGAGAGCATATTCGGCCGCTTTGTCAAGCTCAACAATTTTGCCCAAGGCACCGGACTGGGATTATCCATCTGCCAGATGTTGGTACAGCACATGGGAGGCAATATCGGACTGACTTCCAAGCCCGGCGAAGGCTCTACCTTCTGGTTCACCCTCCCCTATGTGCCGACAAGCCGCATCTGGCAGGCAGAAAGCAAGACCGAACCTATAAAAGTAAAAAAGCAGAAAATCACCGTCTTGGTTGCCGAAGACCATGACAGCAACTTCCGGTTGATTGAGTCCATCCTACGAAAAGACTACAATCTGATACATGCATGGAATGGGCAGGAAGCCGTGAGTATGTTCAGGGAATACGACCCGCAGCTTATTTTGATGGACATCAACATGCCGGTGATGAATGGTTACGAAGCGACCAGGGAAATACGCAAATACTCTACACAAGTCCCCATCATAGCCGTCACCGCATTTGCCTATGCTTCTGATGAACAGCAGGTCATGGAAAACGGCTTCGACGCATATATGGCTAAACCTATCAATGCCAATCAGCTGAGGACACAAATATCAGCTATACTGAAGCAGCATATTATCTTTATGTAAAAAACATCCGGACGGAAGAAGCATGCCAACGTCCGGATGGCGAGTATCAGAATTCATTGTTCAGGCAAGTCAGCCTCAACGAACCGTTGAACGCTTCGGCAGACAATCGCGTCCTGACCTGCACCTGCACGCTGCCCTTCGGCTGGACATCAAAATAATTGTCGCTATACACACTTTCATTGTCGGCAACGGACAAGCATACGGCACGGGCAAACTTGTCTGCCGAAACCATCACTTCATATCCACCTTCAATGGAACGGACTTCAGTCTGCAAATCCACCTTCGGATAATCCATATCCTTCTGCTTGCCCAGATAGTAGTTGTTATGGTACACCCTGCCCGATTTGTCCGTATAGTCTACGCGGACATATACCGTTCCTCTATCTGCCCCCTCCAGCAACTTGGCAAGCGGTGCGGAAAAACAGACACGGCTGTCATTACCGGAGATGCCGACAGACTTGTCCCAGTGATGAACCACGGTTCCGTCGAACTGGCAGACCTGGAGCTGCAGCCGGCCGGAAGTATTCTCCAAGCGGTCGGACACTGCATATACTTTCAAATCATCCCCCTCCACTACCGAAGAAATCAGGATGTCATCATAGGCCTTGCGGACATAATAGTGCTGCGCCTTCCAGCGTCCGTAATAGTCACGGCTCGCCCAGGAAGCTACGGGCCAACAGTCGTTGTGCTGCCAGAAAAGCGTCCCCATATTATACGGCATCTGGCGGCGGTGCGACTCGATGGCCGTCTTGATGGCATCTCCCTGCAGCACATGGTTCATATAAAGAAATGCCCGGAAATCACGCGGTTTTTTATATTCATTCAACAGGTAAGTCTCAATCAGCCCGTTGGCATGGTCGCCACCACGCTGATGGGACATCATCACCTCGGAACGTATATCCCAGTCTTCGGGGTAAGGAGCATAGCGCTTGACGGACTCGAACTCTGGAAAAGACTGAAAACCGTACTCGCTGAAAAAGCGGGATTTCTCGCTGTCATAATCAGAAATGGGTGCTTTACCATGCCAGACACTCCAATAGTGACGGTCCCCGTCAGTAGTACCGGACATCTCTCCCTCGAATGCGAACGGAGAAGAAGGCCAATAGAAGGTTCCGGGTGCATACTCCCTGACCACCCCGGGTAAGGTGACATGATACTGCTGCCGGTACTGTGCCCAAATCTTGTCGGCATATTCCTTGTTCTGCCGTTCTATCTCGCACTTCCAGCCCCAGCCCAGCCAGGCATCCTGGCATTCATTATTTCCACACCACAAAGCAATGCAGGCATGATTGCGCAAACGTTTCACATTGTCCACCGCCTCCTGGTGGATATTATCGAGTAGGGCGCCTTCTGCCGGATACATGCTGCAGGCAAACATGAAGTCCTGCCAAATCATGATCCCATACTCATCACACAAATCATAGAAGACATCGTTCTCATAGATACCTCCACCCCAGACGCGCAACATATTCATGTTTACACCGGCGGCATCGAGAATCGTCCTTTTATAATTCTCGGGAGTGACGCGCGGCAGGAAGTTATCCGAAGGGATGTAATTGGCTCCTTTGGCAAAAACCGGACGCCCGTTCAACTCTATATAGAAAGTATGCCCGTCCTTATCCGGCTGATGCACCACCTTCAAAGAGCGTATGCCCACCCTTTCGGTTTTAGAGTCCAACAATTCCCCACCTGCAATGATATCCGTACGGAAACGATAAAGAAAAGGCTCCCCCAGTCCATTACTCCACCACAGCTTCGGCTTGTGAAGGACAAAATCAACGGTCACCCGATTGGTGCCTCGCTTCAAATCCGCTTGCCACTCGCCAAGCACTCTTCCAGTAACCTCATCCGTTATCGTGACCAACACTCCATTCATATCCTTATCGGCATCCAGCTCCACATGTCCGGCAATCACGGCCCTGCCTGCACCGACTTCCTTCTGCTCGATAAACACATCGTTGATTCTCAAATCGCTCCAAGCCCTGATATACACCGGACGCCAGATGCCGGAGGTAACCAGACGTGGGCCCCAGTCCCAGCCATAATGATAACCCGCCTTACGGGCAAAAATGCTTATCTTCTTGTTGAACAAGCCCCCGTTTTCAGACTGGTCATTGGATGCCGGATACTGGTAGGGAAGTGCATCCCATTTGGGGACGTCTATCTTTACCGGCGAATGGAAGTACACCTTCAATATATTATTCTCCTCCCTAATGTACTGCCTGACGGGGATAGACCAGCGGCGAAACATATTGTCCGCTTTCAGTATACATTCATCATTCAAATAAACGTCAGCGTAAGTATCCAGCCCCTCGAACACAAGCTCCATATTCTCTTTCCGCATCATGCCGGCAGCAAGGGTAAAGCAAGTTTCATAAACCCAGTCTTCCTTGTCAATCCATTGTAATCCCCGTTCGTTCAACCGGAAAAACGGGTCTTCAATAATCTTGTTCTGCAGTAAGTCCGTGTGGACTACTCCCGGAACTGTAGCCGGATACCAATTGGTCAGTCTCGCCTGCCGGAATTTCCAGCCTTCATGAAGGTTCTTTACCGCTGTTTTTAGTTTCATACGAGTGTGTTTCATAGTTTTCTTTGACTACTCTAAATTACGGATAGACAAAAATACGACATTCAAAGGATACTTTATAATATCTTCTTAACGAAACATGATACAATCCCGTACACACCTACCGGGTCAGCGTCGCTGCACATCTGCTGCAGTGTGACTGCAAACGTGTTGCAGCGCTACTGCATATATGCTGCAGTGACACTGCATATGTGTTGCAGCGCCACTGCAAAGCTGAATGCAGTAGCACTGCAAAAAGCATGCACTTGCTTTGCAGTGGCAATGCATTATCCCATCGCCTTATTATGAAAGGAGATGTCATCCAGCTTCATTATCTATAATTAATTTACAAAGACATAGTTTCCAAGTCTTTCAAAGCAAACGGAGTACAAGCAAAAAAGGTCTACAAATCATAGATTTGTAGACCTTTACCCGCTAGTTTTCCATCTTATTCAGAACTGTTGCGGAGAGAGGGGGTTTTGAACCTGCAACTCTAACCGCTTATATTTCAGCTACTTTGCTTTCAAAATTTCAAATAGGTAACGAAACAGTAACGATTTTCAACCGTTAAGCCTGTCCAACTTTGACCACTGTTTGTCTGCCTAACTTTCGGGTTCAAAGATACGGCTTTCTTTTGAAACTCGCAAATATCTGATAATAAATATTTTTGGATTAGTGCAAGGTGCAAGCTATATATATAAATATATACTTGCACCTTGCACTAAAAAAAAGCACTGGGGTACAAATGGTTAAAACAAAATCCGTATCTTCGTAACCGATTAAAAACAAACGTGTATGATAATAACTAACCGTGAAGAAGTAATAGATAAAGCATTTGGGGTATTTGTCAGGATGAACTACGAGAAAGCAAGCATCATCACGCTTGCCAAAGCCTGCGGGGTGACAAAAACGGGCATCGTTTATTATTTTCCACATAAGCTGGATTTATTCATGGCTGTGGCAGACAAATACGTGTTAAAAATGCACGAACCGGGAAACAAGTTTGCCGCTCCTGCCGCTACGTTGGAGAAGTTCATCGGGCAATACGTGGCGGGGGTAGCCGCTTCCATGAAAAGGATTGTTGAACTGATTGACGATGATAGCAGCCCACATGATTGTAGCCCTAACTTCTACTACTTTCATTTCCTGTCACAAGTGCGTATGTACTATCCGAGCATCAGGCAGAAAATTGAGAAAATCTACCGACAAGACTATGACCTATGGGAGAAAGTCATACAAAAAGCAAAAAACAGCGGGGAAATCAGAAGTAACACGGACGTGAAGAAAACGGCTACCATGTTCCGGCAAATGTTTTTAGGACTGTCATACGAACAAGCATTCCTGAACGGTTTGAACGTGGACGAACTGGCAGAAAACTTTCGCTATATCTATTCGCTGCTTAAAGCCTGATACAGTTTTGTTTTTTTAACCTCTATTATTTTTGAACGTATGTTCAAAATGTGGCGTTTTTGTTTTATCTTTGGAGCATGAAGCAAAATTCAGCGACATGGATAAGGTTCAGAAACAAAGAGGAAGCATCGTGCTGCACAAAGAAACAAGGGACGGTGCAGACTACATACGGATAGAATATGCGAGCAGTCAGGCTGTCGCCCAACTGCTCGCCCAAGACACAGGCATGGAAATGACTGGCAACGGCTCTGCATACATAGCGTCAGCCGCTTTCAGCCTGCCGGATTTCTACGACCGCTATTCACCCCACGCCTATATTGATTACAGCCGGGTTTACGTGCGGCATCCCAAACCAAAAAGGGAATACACACTGCCGAAAGGCTACCTCGAACTGCTGGAACAGAAGCGTTACAGCCCCTCGACCGTCAAAACATACCGTGCCTATTTCAGCGACTTCATGGAATATCACAAGGGACGGAATATCGACCGCCTGAAAGTGCCGGACATCAACAAGTACATACTCTATCTTGTGAACGAGAAGAAAATCTCGGTGTCGCAACAGAATATGCGCATCAATGCTATCAAGTTCTATTATGAGCAGGTGAAAGGCGGCAAACGGCAATACTACGGCGGTATCACCCGTGCCAAAGAGTACAAGAGCCTGCCCGAAGTGTTGAGCAAGAATGAAATTAAGCGCATCCTTGCACAAATTTCCAACATCAAGCATCACTGCATGATTTCGTTGGTTTACTCTGCCGGACTTAGAAGAAGCGAATTGCTTAACCTGACCCCGCAGGACATCAACAGTGAAACAATGTCGGTTCGCATCATGGGCAAGGGGAAGAAATGCCGTTATTCGCTCCTTTCACCCAAATTGCTGGAAGAACTACGGCACTACTTTCGGGAGTATCGTCCACAAAAATGGCTGTTTGAGGGCGAAACACCCGGAGAGCAATATTCGGCAAGTGCATTGGTGAAAGTGCTGAAAGAAGCCGCACATCGTGCTGGCATCAAACACCGTGTACACGTACATATGCTGCGCCACTCCTTTGCCACACACTTGCTGGAACAGGGAACAGACCTGCACACGATACAGGAATTGCTGGGACACAACGACATCAAGACCACAACCATTTATCTTCATGTGTCAAGTGCCCATAAAGCAAAAATCCCTAATCCCCTTGATACACTGGATAATTCGTGAGGTGCAGTTATAGAAGTGTAGGAACGCCACCATAAGGTGCGGTTATAAATAAATTAGTCACAACTTGCAATAACTTATAAATGATAACAGTATGGATAAAGACATTATAGTAGCAGAGGATGAAAATGTTAAAATCATCTTTCATTTCAAAGTGTTTTGCGAACTATTGAAAGAGTGCATATCTATATATGGAAATACTACCATAGAGAATGCACAACAAGTGGTTAAAGACTTTCATCCTCTACAACAGCCTATAAACACTACTGATGATATTGTTTTCTTTTCTCACGAAAACATTTATCATTGGGCAATGCTTGCTCTATATGGTGAAACGTATTGGCTTACACATCCTGAATGTGAAAAACTTCCCGATAGTTATGAGAAATGGATAGAAAGCGCTTTAGCCCAATATTCTTTGGATGACTGTTATGAATTTATAAGCAAGAATAATAATGTGACTAACAAAGCGTGATAACGCCTAACTGCGTTCCCCGCTTAGCCATTAGATACAATTAGATATGAATATACCTACTGCAATAAAGAAAATACTTGTTCATAACCATTGGGATGAATTTAACTTTCAAATTATGCAGGATTATTACGCTGATAAATTGAAACAATCCTATTCAAAGTTTGATTATCCTTTGAATGAAGGTATTATAAGCAAGATTGCTCTATTCTATAACATGAAATTAGAGCTGAACCAATCTGATATTCTTTATTTTGATGTCAAGAAAATAAAGAAATACCGCCCGGAAGCTATGCAAAAAGTGGCTTTGAAGTTAGGGGTCAATAAGGTTATCTATTTAGCAGACATTCATCCCGGCTATTTGATTGTGTGGTTAGATGAACAAGAACAAGTGTGGGCTGATTACGACAATCTTGTTTATTATTATGGCAGTGATATATTCAGTGGTATTCAAAATATAGTATCGGGCAATATCCTTGATACCAAAAAATTAGCATCTAACGACGAAAGATAGCATCTGACGATGCTCCTTTCTAAACATTACCGATAAAATAGTTAAAATATACAGTCATGAATAAAACTCCTTTTGAAGATTTTGACTTTTCCAGTTTTTGGGATAATAACCAATATGCCCAAAAATATTATGTGGGTACAACACCTACTGACGAACAAGTTAAAGATATTGAAAATGAATTGGGTTATAAATTGCCCCAATCTTATATTGCACTGATAAAACAATGTAATGGTGGTGAACCTGTCAATACTTGTTTCCCAACCCAAACTCCGACTTCTTGGGCAAACAACCATATTGCGATAAGTGGAATTATGGGAATAGATAAAGATAAACCTTACTCTCTCTGCGGAGAAATGGGAAGTCGTTTTTGGATTGAAGAATGGGGCTATCCAACTATTGGCGTAGCAATATGCACCACTCCTTCTGCCGGGCATGATATGATATTCTTGGATTATCGCAAATGTGGTTTAGCTGGAGAACCAAGTATTGTCCATATTGATGAAGAAAACGATTATAAGATTACTACACTTGCAGCAAGTTTTGAGGAGTTTATTCGTGGACTTGTTAATTCAAAAGACTTTGAAAGTTAAATCATCGGTAACAAAGCGTGATAACGCTTACAGCGTTCCCCGCTAAACCATTAGTCACAACTTGCAATAACTTATAAATGATAACAGTATGGATAAAGACATTATAGTAGCAGAGGATGAAAATGTTAAAATCATCTTTCATTTCAAAGTGTTTTGCGAACTATTGAAAGAGTGCATATCTATATATGGAAATACTACCATAGAGAATGCACAACAAGTGGTTAAAGACTTTCATCCTCTACAACAGCCTATAAACACTACTGATGATATTGTTTTCTTTTCTCACGAAAACATTTATCATTGGGCAATGCTTGCTCTATATGGTGAAACGTATTGGCTTACACATCCTGAATGTGAAAAACTTCCCGATAGTTATGAGAAATGGATAGAAAGCGCTTTAGCCCAATATTCTTTGGATGACTGTTATGAATTTATAAGCAAGAATAATAATGTGACTAACAAAGCGTGATAACGCCTAACTGCGTTCCCCGCTTAGCCATTAGCTGTAATAGAAGCATGAAAAAGATTATTTTCTACATATCGGCAATTCTGTTTTGCTTGCCTATACAAGCACAACAGCGTTTCTTCGGTGTCATTCAGGATGCGGACGGATATGTAAATGTACGTGATACAAGTGGAACAGTGATAGGCAAATTATTGGATAATCATGTATTTGCCGATTGGGATGCACAAAAGAGCCATAAAGAATGGCATAGCGTAGAATATGGAGCAGAAACGGGCATAACCAAGACTTGCCCGAATGGAAATACCCATACAGGAGAAATCCATAAAAGCCGCATACGTTATCTGGCAGATTTGCCACAGTTGAAGAAACAGCCGCAAAGTACGGATAAATGCCTTGTATATGCCAACGACACATTAACCGTAAAGATAGACTTCCAAAAGTTTAATCCACAAAAACATGCCATTGTTTATGATTTGGAAGCAGGTTTTGTTCGGAGTATTGACGGTTGTTCTGACTTGACAGGCATAGATGATAATATTCCGCATGAAGAATACGCATCTGTCACCGTCAAGCACCCTGCCGGAATATTGGAATTTCCAACAGCATACATAACACATCTATACGAACCGAGCCGAAACAATGTTGTCGTGGCATTGGGTAAAGGAAACTCACTGTTCATCAGCACGCAGAACAGTGACGGTGCAGGCGGATATTATGCCGTATGGACAGTAGAAAATTATCTTGTTAAAAGTCTGTTTGTGTTACATGACTTTTGACTAAAATACAGCTAACAACGCAGGATAACGGACGAGCCGTTCCCTGCTGAACCATTACCAACAATTAAAATATGAAGAACATTATTCAAACAGCAGAACAGTTATTAGGCAGAAAATTAACTGCAAATGACGGTTACACAACGGATGAAATCAAACAGGCTGAAAATATGCTTGGACTAACAATGCCAGAAGCTCTAAAGCATTTTTATTTATCTGTTGGAAAAGTAGAGGTATTGGCTTCTTCGTTCCAACGGTTCTTGCCATTAGACGAATTACAATCTGATGGTGAAAAGATTATCTTTCTTGCGGAAAATCAAGAAGTGTGTTTATGGGCTACTACAATACATGATACCACAATTTGGGTTAAGTATAGTGATGATGAAGGTTGGATAACAGAACCGATTGGATTAATGGATTTTATTCTATTAACGATGTATTATAATTGCGCACAAGGAGGCTTTGAGTTTGGCGGAATAGCTGAAAACGAAGAAGCCTATCCTGCTATATTGGAATATGTACAAAAGGAATGGAATAAAGTTGTGCAATATAATGCTTTAATCATATATGCATATCAAGATAATCTGATTTGGTATTTCTATAAAGCCGACAATACACCAACAGATGACGGAATATTTTTGTCATGTAGAACAGAAGAGAAGTTTGATAAGTTCTTCAATCTTTTTGATTTCTCTGAATTATAATTGAGGTTGGTAACAAGGTCGAGCCAACAGCTAAACGCTGTTCCTCACCAAACCATTAGCAACCATAACATCAACAAATATGGAACGAATAAGCATACAATCAGATTCCCCGGGATATATTAAGGTTTCTGAAATAGGAAAAGAGTTAATTGCCTTTTCGGAAATTATTGAGAAAAAGTATAATCAAATAGATTTTGAATTAGCTTTTTGTTTCAGAGCATTGTACACTACACGGGGAATAAATTCAAAGGTGCGGTTTTACAAAGATGAGAACTGGTTAGGAATGGATTTAATAATGCCAGTAGATGAATTTAATCCATATAAGAATAATATATCTATGCAACGAAGAATAATGGGTAAATACTTCTTCCCGTTTTTTTCTGTCAATATACATAAATACATTTACAAACTTCCTATTCTTAAAGTAATAGAAAAAGACTTAGTGGAAGATATGCGGTTATTCCTTATTGAGAACTTATGGCTACCTGACGAAAATGGGCAATATAAATTGTCTGTAATTGAAACAGTTTCTTATGAACGCAGCATAGAATTATTGGGGAATCCAATAGCAAAAAGATTTGCAGACAATGAACAAGGTATAAAAGTTCAATATTTAACTTGGATAATAGACGATGCTAAAAGCGAATTGTCTGCAACATATTTGTTGATTGATAAAAAATGGCAATTACAAAAATATCAAGTGAGAATTAAAGAGGTTGCTAACAACGCAGGATAACGGCAAGCCGTTCCCTGCTAACCATTACTAACAATTCAGCTAAAGATTAAGAATTGATGACAATAGAAACCCTCTTTAAGAATTTGAAAAAAGCAGTTGCTTATCAAGAACGGGAAAATAGTTCTTTTTATGAGGAATTAGGAATGAGAATAAAAGGGTACTTCTTAAATCAAACATATCATTCTTGTTCTTCAACAGAACTAACTTGTTATGCGGAAATGACAATGCTAAAAAGTTATTTGGCGTGCATAACAAAACCGAACAAAGAAAGTTTTACAGGTCTTGCAGACGCATTCTTATATGATTTTATGGCATTTTTAGTAATTCCTAAAGATAAAGAGGAGAAAGCTCGATTGCATATCATAAGCATAGATATGTGTCACTGTATGTTAGGTATTCTTACTTGTTTATCAACGCAAGATGCTAAAATTGCATTTGAATGTTTCTTAAATGTGATAGATTATGAAATTGAAATGGATAAAAAAGTTCATTATAAGAATACCTTATTCCCTGAAGTATTTATATTATATGATTTACTCACTGATAATAATTCGTCTGCATTATTAAACAAATATATTGGAGATACACCAATGCATTCTGTTTATAAAAACTTTTTGCAATTGATAGATTCTGATGATGAAGATTCTATTAATCTTGCGATAGATGAAATGGTCGATTATCACCTTATGCAATGTCGAAATGATACTTTCCAACGAGAGTTTTATAGTCGAATTTGGCGTTTTATACCCGTTGAAATATGGGCTTTCTTGCGATTACGAGTTATTAGAGGAAAAACAATTAGTTTCGTAAAAAACAAAATGATAAAGAAATCTTTACCATTTCTAATGCAAGAAAAGTACGAATTATCTCAAACGGCACAAAGTCTTAAAGAGGTGATTTATAAGAACTATGTTAGTAACAAGGTCGAGGAAACAGCTTAACGCTGTCCCTCACCAAGCCATTATAAGCAACTGAAAAACGGAAACAATATGATAAAATACATTTCGGGAGATATATTACAGAGTAAAGATGAGTACATAGCACAAGGTGTAGCTATTGGCTCACAAGAAGGATTAGGAACTGGGCTTGCCTTTAAGCTGTCAAGTCAATTCCCTGAAATCCAAAAGCTCTTTAAGAAGTACACACGAAACACTAAGTTTCAAGCTGGCGATGTGTTCATAGGAGAAATCAAAGGTTTCTCTCCGGGTATAATTTACATCGCTACACAACCCGATATGTATCATGCGGAACTTACCTATCTGAATAAAGGTTTGAAACGCTTGAAAAAAGTGTGCGAAAGCAGAGGTATCCAAACTGTGTCGCTCCCGAAAATAGGTGCAGGTTTGGGTAAGTTGGATTGGAATAGTGAAGTCAAACCTTTACTTGAAAGTATTTTATCTGATTGTGAAACGGTATTCAATGTATATGAAGATTACAAGATTGAATACGAAATTTAGCTTATAACATGCACCTGTTCCGCCTAACGGCGGCAAGCTGCAAACCATTATCTATAACAAAAGCAATAAGAATGGAAAATTTAGAACAATATTGGGAGCAATCCTTTTCCCCTATTGGACGTAAGTTTACAGAAATTCGTCCCAATTATCAAGATATGGGGGAAACAGACAGTATGGTCGCCGCATTATATTGGCTGGAACTTGAAATGTATAATGGTGGGTTTCTTCAATTCTTCTGTAATTGGGGCTATGATGCTTATTTGCTTGCAATCAAAGGACTGGGAGCAATTAACGCAACAGATACAGAACAACTTCTTATACAGGCATACAGCATCATCCAAAGATTGGAAAATGACAGCCAATTACAAGAGCTATGGGATATTCCCAAGCATTTGACAGAGAACGAAATCACCAAGTTGAATAAAATAGACGAGGAATATTGGGAAGATAAGGAAAATATTATGCGGCTTATGCTTCTAAAATTCCATTCTGATTCAGTTAAAAATATAGATAACGAAGCGTGATAACGCTTGACAGCGTTCCCCGCTTAGCCATTAATCAATATGAGTAACCTTATCACAGTAAATAGATTTGGAAAAGTTCTGATATGGGTATGGAACAGATGTATAAAGAAAACTGCCATTCCTTATGAAGAACTTGATTTCCATTACCCCGATTGGGCTTTCATTATTACAGGTTGTATCTTTTTCGGGGTTGTGGTAGGTGTTACCCTGCTTTATTTTGCTTTTATAAAACAATAGACTATTTCCAATGAAAGCCCGACTTAAATACCCGATATTCAGCTTTGCCCCCAAAGGCAACATGATATACGTGTTTCGCAAGGAAGAACTGTACACAACGACCAATACCGAGTTGTTGAAGAAGCGGAAGAACTACATTGTAGTGGATGCAACCGGGACGAAATATGTTGAAAAGGGGGCGCACAAAGTGAAGTGGCAAGGGATATTCGGATATTGTATCAGGATGCAGGGACGTGTGATTTCCATTGAATACGAGTACGGGGACAACCCCGAACCGTTCCCACTACGAAAACTGCAAGAACTGGTAGCGGAACGATACCCCAAGACACGGTGGTTCAAGGAAGAATGTAGGAACAGCGCAGACGAGTTCCGGCAAGCGATTTTCGCCTGCAAGACCTTTGAGGAAGTGGCGGACATACTGATGCCCGAACGAAAAACGAGCGTTTGGCAGCGCATTGAAGAATATTTCCTGCGGGCAGGTTTTCTTATGCTTGCCGCCATGTTCCTTTATCACGTGGTTTGGCGGTTAATCCAAAAGGTCTGGCTATGGGCTACCGGGTAACGTACAGGAAACAAATCAATTTATTCAGATATGGAACAACGTATTACATCACTATTGCATCCCGCTCCCGAAGCGGAGCTGGAAGCGTCCTGCAAGGAACTGGACGAAAAGGTAACATGGCTGCTGCACAACAGCCGGAAAATGGACAACTACTTGGAACTTGAACCGTTCAGCAAGGACGGGCGGCTGTGCGCCCACGTGTGCGACACGCTCAAAAGCCTGCCGGAAACGCCGACACTGGCGGCATACAAGGACTACAAGGCAATCATCATCCTGCTGGGTATGTCCACCACACATTACGCCATACTGGACGAACTGGCGGAACAGCACCGCAAGCGGGACGACATACCCGAACTGACCGCCTACTGCGATACGCTCCACTGGATGCGACCGGGACGGCAGTACCTCTGCAACGTGTACAACACGGTATGCCACGCTTTCCACCTGCTGCGGAGAAACCCGGTAAGGGACAACCGCCTGCTGGTGACGGAAAAGGAGCTGCGCCACGCCGAACGGATGCTGCCGGAACTGGGCAGGCAGACGTTCACCGAAATGGTACGTCTGAAAGGCTACATGGTCTATGATGCCGAGCAACTGGCGGACAAATGCGGCATGGAATACGGCTCGTTCCGCCGAAAGGTAAAGAAAATGACCGGGTACACGGCTAAAGAATGGGTGATAAAGGAACGGGTAAAGGACGTGGAACACTACCTGATGAACACAAACCTCACGCTTACCGAAGTGGCGTTCACCACCGGGTTCGCATCGACATCGAACCTGAACGACTTCTGCAAGGCGTATCTTTTAGATACCCCCGGAGAAATACGCAGAAAAGCGCAGGAAACAAGAAAATGCACAGCTACAAGAACGTAATGTGAAAAATCAAGAATAAAACAGAATTTTTATGCCCGTAACTTTGTGCTTCATAAAAGATAAGCACAAGGTTATGGAACATAAGATACTGTTGGAAACATACTTCGCCGGACTGCTTCAAAAAGTGGAATGGCAGATACAGGAATACGAGGACACCGCAGCGGACACGCTGACGCTCTGCCGCCTGTGCGTGGACTACCTGCAAGAGATACTGGGCGAACTCAAAACCTTTATAATCTCCTACCCGTTCGCCAGCACGGAAGAAGAAATACGCTTCTTCAAGGAACTGAAACCGCTTTTAGCGAGCAAAATCATCTATTACAATACCGTTTACAAGATAGAGGTGCGCTTCCCCAGCGGCAGCGAGGACGTGCAGCGGGACTACCTGCTGTCGGAAACCGACCGGATTTCAAAGTCGTTCCAGCGGAACTTGGCGTTCTACCAGTACCACCGCACGAAAGCCACCTACTTGGACAGACAGTATTTCATGCGTGGGAAGCCTGACATACAAATCATTGTGGACAGTTTCTATTACGAAACAGACCCACAGTTCAGCACCAGTCACGACTTCAAGGTAGCAAAGATTTTAGCCAACGAACTGCTGGAAATATACCTCACCAACCGCCTGCACGAGCTGGAACGCCGGGAACAGCGCAAGCGGGTGAAGAACGGCTTCACGGGAAAGGTGCTGCGCTGGACGGGGACAAAAAGGGCGTTGGTGGAGCTTGTCTACGCACTGGACGCCTGCGGCTGTCTGAACAAGGGAACGGTTGATATAAAGGAGATTGTAGCCTATTTTGAATATGTTTTCGACATCGACCTCGGCGACTTCTACCACACCTACATGGAACTAAAAGCCAAGACCAAAGACCGCACGGGCTTCCTCTCCACCCTGAAAGACAGGTTGCTGCTGCGCATGAGGGAGCAGGATTAGGCAACCGTTCTTTAACAAAATTTATTTCGCCACAGGTGGGTTCGCCTGTGGCGTTTTATTTTTCAGGACACCCGAACTTTGCGGCAAATCAATTAGTTACCATTATGGAAATAATAACATTCGAGTCCAAAGCCTACAAGGAGCTGGACAACAAGATTACCGCCATTGCCGACTACATCTTCAACCACGTGGAAACGGCAAGACAAAGCGAGGAAGACATGTGGGTGGACAGCTACGAGGTCTGCACGTTCCTGAAAATAAGCGAAAAGACCCTGCAACGCCTGCGGGTGTCGGGGACTATCGCCTATTCCAACATCAGGGGACGTTATTTCTACAAGGTCAGCGAGATACGCCGGATGCTGGAAGAACGCCTGATTAGGAGCAACAAGGAGAACATCGACAACCTGATAACCAACCACCAACTGTATGCTAAGGAAAGAGGAAATCTTAGAAAGGACAAGTAACGGGCTGGCGGTGTTCAAACACTACCTGCCCGGTAACTGGCGCATAGGTCGCAACTTCCTTAACCCGCTGTACGAGGACAGCAAGGCTTCCTGCAACATCTATTTCGACCGCCGGGGCGGTATCTACAAGATGAAAGACTTCGGCAACGACAGTTACAGCGGCGATTGTTTCTTCCTCGTGGGACAGTTAAAGGGGCTGGACTGCAACCGGGCGGCTGACTTCGTGGAAATACTGGAAATCATCGACCGGGATTTGGGCTTGGGGCTGGCTTCCGGCACTCCGGTTTCCGTTCCCCCGGCAACCGTCCGCCGGGCAGTGCCGGACAAACCCGAAGAAACACCCGAAAAGCCCGTCAAGCCCTACCAGTTCCGGGAACAGAAGTTTCCGCTTGCCGAACTGGTGTACTGGCAACAGTACGGCATCACGCCCGAACTGCTGGAATATTACAAGGTCTGTTCGCTCCGGGAATACAATAGTGAAACGGCAGAGGGGAAGCCGTACACCTACACTTCATCGGTGGCAGAACCCATGTACGGCTACAAGGGTAAACAGCACATCAAACTGTACCGCCCGTTCTCCACGCCCCGCTTCCTCTATGGCGGCATCTTCGGCGAAAACTACTGTTTCGGGCTGGAGCAACTGCCCGCCAAAGGCGACACGCTATTCATCACGGGCGGCGAGAAAGACGTGCTTTCGCTGGCGGCGCACGGTTTTCACGCTATCTGCTTCAACAGCGAAACGGTGACGATACCGCCCACGCTGGTTTATCGGCTGACGTTCCGCTTCAAGCACATCGTCCTGCTCTTTGACATGGACAAGACGGGCAGGGAAAGTTCACGCAAGCAGGAAAAGCTATTGGAAGAATTTGGCGTGAAACGGCTGCTGCTCCCGCTTCCGGGAACGAAAGAGGAAAAGGACATATCCGACTACTTCAAAGCCGGGAACACCCGTGAAGATTTCCTGAAACTGTTTATCGAATTTTTAGACAACCTGTATAGCGACACATTGATTATGCTAAAATCGTGCGAGATAGATTTCAACAACCCGCCCGCCAAAGCGCAAGAGATTATTTCGGCGGGTGACGTTCCGTTAGGGACACAAGGCAACCTGTTCGGCATTACCGGGGGCGAGGGAACGGGCAAGAGCAATTATGTAGCCGCAATCGTGGCGGGCTGCATCTGCCCGACTGGTGCGGACATAGATACGCTGGGCATACAGATAACCGCCAACGGCAGGCACAAGGCGGTCTTGCTATATGACACCGAACAGTCGGAAGTGCAACTGTTCAAGAATGTAAGCAACCTGCTGGCACGTGCCAAACAGCCGGACAAACCCGATGAGCTGAAAGCGTTCTGCCTGACGGGTATGTCACGCAAGGAACGCCTGAACGCCATTGTGCAGAGCATGGATAAGTTCTACTACCAGTACGGCGGCATCCAGTTGGTCGTCATTGACGGCATCGCAGACCTTGTTAAGAGTGCCAACGATGAAGCGGAAAGCGTGGCGGTGATAGATGAACTTTATCGGTTGGCGGGCATCTACAACACCTGTATTCTTTGTGTGCTGCACTTCGTTCCGAACGGCTTGAAACTGCGGGGACATTTGGGCAGCGAGTTGCAGCGTAAGGCGGCTACAATCCTTTCGATAGAGAAAGACGAAGAACCCGCCCAGTCGGTCGTGAAAGCCTTGAAAGTAAGGGACGGAAGTCCGCTGGACGTTCCTCTGATGCTCTTTGCTTGGGACAAGGAAGTCGGGATGCACGTGTACAAGGGCGAGAAGCCCCGTGAGGAAAAGGAGAAGCGCAAGGAAAGGGAACTGGTGAATGTCGCACGTGACATCTTCGGGCGGCAGACACGTATCACCTACATAGACCTTTGCGAGCAGTTGCAGCAGGTCTTGGACATCAAGGAACGTACCGCAAAGAGCTATATCCGCTTCATGCGGGAAAGGGACATCATCACCAAAGACACGGCGAACCAAAGCTGTTTTGTCATCGGTTCATATAATCTTCAAAGGAACGCAAGCTGCCCGTAGGCGTATGGGCTGAACTTGTGTATTTTTAGGTGCTTGTGTCCTGCCCTGTTGTGATAACACGGCAGGATTTTTTCTGTTTGCACGTGATTTTTCAGGGTATTTGCTTAACTTTGCAGAAGTTACACGGAAAAGTAACGGCAATTGGACGGCGGTTGCCGGAATATTGCCTTTATATATAACATATACGTTCGCCGAACGTCCCAAAGTAGAAAACTGGCACTTTTCAAAAAGAGGGGATATTCAGCGCAGGATATGCTATGCGTTTGTCATAGCGTGGCTGCACTGTTTCCTCTTTTGGGTATGCCAGTACCTCTACTTTGAAACAGCGTCATGCCACGCTTTCTTTTTGGGGGTGGCGGCTAACGTGCAAAGACAGTAGGGATTTATATCACTTTAATACCTGACAATATGGAACAAATCAGAGCGCACATCGCCGTATCGCTGGACGGGCATACCGCCACCTTAGACCAAGAACTGGACTGGTTGCCTGATGAAGTGAAAGCTATCATCGGCAAATACTATTTGGATGCGGATTGCCTGCTTATGGGGGCGAACACCTACAACTACATCTTTGAACACTGGGGCGGGTGGCCGCACAAAAGCAAGCGGTCTTTTGTTGTGTCACACTACGACACCAACGTAACGCCGGACTGCGGCGTGGAGTTCCTGACCGAAGAACCGCTGCAAAGGGTCTATGAACTGAAACAGAAAACCGACATAGTGGTGGTTGGCGGCGGCAAGCTGCTTACTTCATTGATTAAAGCCGGATTATTAGACTGCCTGACAATATACACCGTCCCGGTCATGGTGGGCAAAGGCATCGGCTTTATCGGGGAAACATTCGGCTCACATTGGAAACTCTCGGAAAGCAGGGTGCTGGATAACGGGGTGGTCTGTTCGACCTACCTGTTTGGCGGGAGCGTATAAAAAATGCGCCCGGTTCCCGCCGGGCGCAACCACTAAAATTTCAATTATTATAAGTTGTAAAACCTACCACAATGAAATTTCAGCGGCAAAGATAGGCTATTTCTTCGGTTTCGCTTTCTTTTCGGGGAATGAAAAACCGACATTGAACTGTTCGTCCAGCACAAGCGAAGCATCGAAAGCCTTGCCGTTCTTGCCTTTGAACCCCTTGATTAGACCGGTCTTGCGTTTCGTCACCAGCTCGACAATCTGCTTGTCGGAAAGCTGCTTGTCGCACTTGTTGCGGAATATGGTAAGCGTGCAGTCCACGTTGGAACACTTCGCCACTTTCGGGTAGAACAGGATGCGTCCGCTACCGCATTTCGGGCAGGGGCAGGTTTCACCGCCCGCAACAGATAATTGTACCGAAAGCAGTTCCGCCGTGATTTGGGCGGCGTACACCTCGATACCCTTTCGGAACGTATCGGCATCCATGCTGCCCGCTTCTATCTTGGAAAGGGCGGTTTCCCACATACCCGTCATTTCGACATCGGCAATCTTCTTGTCCTTGACTATCTTGTAAACGGCAAGCCCCTTGTCGGTAGGCACAAGGTTCTTCTTCTCACGCACGATGTACTGGCGGGCGAACAGCGTTTCGATAATCGCCGCACGGGTGGCGGGCGTGCCTATCCCGGCATCTTTCAGGCTGGCTTTCAGCTCGGCATCTTCCAGTTCCCTGCCTGCGTTCTCCATTGCCGCAAGCAGGCTGCTTTCCGTGTGCAGCGGTTTCGGCTTGGTCTGCTTCTCCAACAGTTCCACGTTGGAAATCGGCAGGCTTTCGCCCTCTTGAAGCGGCGGCAGGCTGGCGGCTTCTTCATCCCCGCCCGTTTCCTGTTCGCCGAACACGGCACGCCACCCAGTTACTTTCATCACAGACCCTTTTACCGAGAAGTCGGTATCTCCAGCCGACAATACGGCGGTGGTAACGTCTTTCACGCACTTGCCCGAAAAGGCTTCCAGCATACGCCCGGCTACCAGCTCGTAAACCGCCCGCTCGTCTTTGGAGAGTTCGCCGGGCAGGTTCTCGGTAATGATTAAGGCGTGGTGGTCGGTCACTTTGCCGTCATTCACGCTGCGGCGGTTCAGGGGTGTGCCGTCCAGCCCGGCGGCATACCCGGCAAAGCGGGGGTATTGCCCTAACAGGGCGACACGCTCCGGCATTTCATCGAAAACGTCCTCCGATATATAGCGGCTTCCGGTTCTCGGGTATGACATCACTTTCTTTTCATACAGGCTTTGCGCTATGGAAAGCGTCTTGTCAGCCGAAAAGTTCAGCTTCGTGTTCGCTTCCTTTTGCAGCGTGGTAAGGTCGTACAGAAGCGGCGGTTCTTGGTTGGCTTCTTTCCTCTCAACGGATTTCACGGCAAGTTGTCCGGCATCTTTAACCCGTTGCAGGGCGGCTATGGCTTCGGGCTGCTGTTCCCACTTGGCGGTCGATTGGGCGGTGAAACTTATTTCCCCGCTGGCGGTCGCCGCTTTGAGTTGCCAAAACTTGGCGGGTACGAAATGCTTGTTCTCCAAATAGCGGCTGCATATCATCACGAGCGTGGGTGTCTGCACCCTGCCCAGCGAGAACACCCCCTGTCCGGCGGCTACGCTCAACGCTTGGGTGGCGTTTATCCCTATCAGCCAGTCCGCTTCGCTGCGGGACTTGGCAGAGAGGTAGAGGTTATCGTAACATTCTCCCGGCTGCAAGTTATCCAGCCCCTCACGGATTGCCTTGTCGGTAAGGCTGCTTATCCACAGGCGCACAAATGGTTTTCGGCAATTCAGGTAATGGAAGATGTAGCGGAAGATTAGCTCACCCTCACGCCCGGCATCGGTGGCGACAATAATCCGGTCGCACTGGTCGAACACTTCCTTTATCACTTTCAACTGTTTCAGCACGCCGGGGTCTGCCTTGTAGCCTTTCTCCGCTTTCACCTGACGGGGGATTAATTGGAAATCGGGCGGCAGTATGGGCAGGCTCTCCCTGCGGAAGTTCGCCACGCCATAGGCTTCCGGCATGGCAAGCTGGATTAAGTGGCCGAACGCCCATGTCACCATATACCCGTTGCCGGAAAGATAACCGTCATTACGCTGGGTCGCACCGATGATGCGGGCGATGTCCTTTGCCACGCCGGGCTTCTCTGCTATCAATGCAATCATAATTCTATACTTTTTAATGGTGGATATTACATTTTCATTCCTTTGGACTTCTTGGGTTTGTCCGCTTTCAGACTCTTGTCCTGCTTCTCTTTCTGCTTGGCGGTGGGCTTGTCCTGACCCTGTTTCAACGGCTCTTTGCCCCGCTTGGTGGCTTCGTTGGTCTTGCCCTCCGAATTGACCGCAACCTGCGTCCGGCTCTCGGCGGCGGGGGTAACGTCTTTCGGCTGTACCTTGTCGGGGGATTTGCCCTGTGCACCGGGCTGCACATGACCGTTGAACTCAACGCCCTTGCCGTCCTTTATCCCGGCTACCTGCTGTTCTGCGGGCTGCTGTCCCTGCTGCAAGAACTGAACGGCGGCACGGGGCAGGAACTCCAAACCACGCTCCACCGCACTGACCTGCAAATAGGCACTGCGCTTCGTGCCGTCCCTGAATTGCAGGTTTTCCATTTTCACCGCTTGCCCGGCTTCAAAGGCGGCTTTCTGCTCCGGGCTGACTTGCACGCCGCAAATGGTGTCAGGACATTTCCACTTGTCAGCCCGCATATACTCCAGTTCGTGCGTGTACCTGTCCCGGCTGACGAACACGGGGATTTGCTCGCCGCTTTTCGGGTCTTTGATTTCAGCGATGCCGCCCAAGTTGCCAGTGCCTTGCAAGTTGCCCTGTTCCTGCTTGGTAAACCCGTGTTCGTGGAACGGGCGTTGCAACAGTTTCTCGTCCTGCTGCACGCCGTGCAGCTTGGGTACTACCGTGCCGTCCTTTGCCTGATAGAAAGAGAGCTTGACATCGGTAGGTTTCAGGTAGAAGCCGCCCACCGTCCCCGAAACGGTGTAGGTGTTGCGGGACTTGTAGCCACGCATCACCCGGTCGAAGTCCTTCGTGTTTTTCAGGGTGTCGGCGGTGATGCCGACTTTTTTCAGGTTCTCCCAGTCGATTTTTGACGGGTCGAAGCGGTAGCCCTGCTTGAACTCGTGGAAGTCGGGCTTCGGAACTCGAAGCATTTCAGCCCGCTTGTTGCCCTCCGGTGTAGGGTTGCGGTGGTTGTCCTCGATTGCCTTTGCGTTTTGCTCCACTTCGGAAGCCTTGACACTGAACAGTTCCAGCCCGGAAGTGTCCTGATACTTGCGGAAGAAATTGGAAATGAAGTTGCTGAACACATCGCTGTTCTTGTCCACCTGCATGAACTCGCCGCCCTGTGTCGGCGGCACGGTCTGCAAATTGCCCTCCTTGTCGATACCCTTAACGGCACTCACTTTTCCCTGCTGTTTATCCAAGACCAGCAGCACGTCTTTTTCCTGCCCCTCTGCGGACGGGGTCATTCTGTTTGCCATAAATAATTGAAATTTTAGCGGTTATGGGAATAGTCCCGCCCAAAGGTAGCGACTAAATATACTATATTTGGACGGGCGCCAAAGGCTGTCCGAATTTGTCCTGCGCTGTCTGAATTTGTCCGGGTGGGATGAAATTCCGCAACCATTGGTTGCAGAATTGAAAAGGGCATAAAAAAAGAGAGCGAAGTTAATCACTCTCTTGGGGTGAGCCATTTATGAGCCATTTAATTATAGACCTTATACCTTATAATCAACGACTTATTAAAATTTGCATTATGCTTGCGAGCCATTTGTGAAGCGTTTATGAAACGTTTATGAAACGTTTGCTATTTTATCAATAGGCTAATAATGAGCCACATATCAAAATTAATACTGAAATACAGCTTATTTTTGGAACGTTTGTGAAGCGTTTGGCAAGCCTTTGATTGAGTTTCCGTTATTCTCCTATTATCAGGTGACACGACAAAAAGAAAACATCTTCGGCAAAATATTTGTTATGTTTTTGCAGGTAATTACATAATATACTATCTTTGCATGTAGAAACAAAGGACATAAATATGGCTTCATTCAGAAAAGAGATACTTGGGCAGATTGAACGGATAGATACCGGGCGTATATTCACGTTCCGGGATTTGTCGTTTGAAACGGGAAAGACCGCCAATGTTGCTGTGCTGCTCTCCGAACAGAGCCGTAAAGGGGTATTGGTTCGGATCGAAAAGGGGGCATACTACCGCCCTAAGAAATCCATGTTAGGGTTGGGAAAGTTGCCCGTCTATCAGGACGAACAGTTTCGCTACCTGACGGAAAAACTGGACGGTTATATCACGGGGGCTTACGTCTTTAATAAAATGGGGCTGACAGAACAGGTCGCCACAACAATAACGATAGCCACTCCCAACCCGGTTCGCCGTTTCCGTTTCAAGAACTTGGACGTGGAATGCGTGAAAGCCTACTGCATGGGCTATTCGGATGAAAGCCTTGTGCCGTACTTGCGGCTGCTCGATGCAATAAAGGACATGAAACGCATACCCGGAACAACCGGGCAGGACATCTACAACCGGCTCAAAAGCCAATATTTCAACAAGTATGACCTGCCGGAACTGGAAAAAATCGTATCTTTGGCGAAAAGTTACCCTCCACGTGTCAGAAAGGTAGTGGCGGACATATTGGGCGACATTGGACAAACCGTGTTGCAAACGGAAATGGCAAAGACCATTCTTCCCACGACACGGTTCAATTTGGATTATAAAACGGCATAGAATAGAAATATGAATTTACATTCGGACAAGGAAGCGTTCAAGGAAATCATCGCACTGGCGGCTGAACATTTCGGCTACGAGCAGTCGCACGTGGAAAAGGATTACTGGGTATCGAAGATATTGCGAGATATTTCTTTGTCCGAATATGCAGATAAAACCTACTTCAAAGGCGGAACTTCACTTTCCAAAGCCTACGGGCTGATAGAACGCTTCTCGGAAGATTTGGACTTGTTCGTGTTCACGGGTGATAAAGGTGCGTCCAAGCAGGCGGAAAAGACATTGAACAAGAAACTTTCCAAATACATAGCCGAACTCAACAGCGACATATACAAGGAAGATTTGTCGGAAACGGGCGGTAATTACCGCAAACTGTATTTTTCGTATGACAATGTATTTCAAGGCGTGGGGCTGAAAGAACATTTGGAAGTAGAGATAAAATCCTGTGACCTGCCGGACAAAAAACTGATGTTCTACCCGGCGGACAAGCGGGTTATCAAACCGATTGTGACCGCCTTTCTTGAAAGCATCGGGCAAGAGGAACTGATAAGTACCTACGGACTGGAAAGTTTTGAAACGCAATGTATCAACCCCCGAAAGACTATCTGCGACAAGGTTTCAAGGCTGGTAAAGCTGTCTTACAATGAGAATGCAGCCGCATTGTTGGCAAAGCATATCCGTGACGTTTACGACTTGTCGGCACTCTACCACAATCAGGAATATAACGATTACATGCATTCGGAAGATTTCTTGGATGCCATGTACCGGGTGACGATAGAGGACGGACTAAATAAAAACTCCCGTTCGCATTTGTCGCTGGCTGATGCACCGATATTCAAGGATGCCGAAGCGGTCATGGCGTTGCCCGAAGTGGCTACGGCTTACACTACCGATTTGAAGAAACTGACTTTCGACAAAAGCAAGATGCCGCCGATAGGCAAGGCTGTGGAAGCATTAAAGAACCTGCACGAAATATTAGTGCGTTTTGAAGCCTACCGCACAAAAAAACAGAATGAAGAACAACCGTAAAGCTACATCGGCTGTTCTTCACTCCATACATTATATTATATACAGCTATTCTTCCTCTTTTATCAAATGGCATAGCTCCGGGTCGTTCTTAATCCGGGTTATCTCGTCCTCGACTATCTGCCGGACTTCCTGACGGATGCGGTCATAGTTGGCTTGTATCTCCTCCTGCATCCGGTCGTTGCCGTCCTTGTCGGTGAAGTCGATTATCTGCGGCAACTTCACGTAACGGGCGGTTTCCCGCTTCACCTTTTCATTGTCCACCACGATTTCGCAGTGGAAAATCTTCTGCTCTATCCGTTCATCGAAATTGTCCGCTACCGCCCCCACGAACATGCCTTGCGTGAGGTTTGATATTTTGCTGGCGGGTATCAGGCTGTCCATTTGGGTGCTTATCGAGGTGGACTTCTCCCGCTGGTTGATTGTCATGCTCTGCCGTTTCTGCAACACCTTTCCGAAACGCTCCGACAGTATTTTTGCCGTTTCACCGACTACCTGACCGCTAAACACGTTGCCCACAGTATTTTGTATCACACGGCTTTCCTTGTCCCCATAGTCACGGGTAAGCTGGCTGTAATCCTGAAAGCCCAGCAGAACCGCAACCTTGTTGCTTCGGGCGGTCGCAATCAAATTATCAAGCCCACGAAAATATATAGTCGGTAATTCATCTATTATCACCGAACTTTTAAGCTGACCTTTCTTGTTTATCAGCTTCACTATTCTACTATTATATAATCCCAGTGCCGCCGAGTAGATATTTTGGCGGTCAGGATTGTTGCCGACAACCAGTATTTTAGGCTCTTTCGGGTTGTTGATGTCAAGCGAAAAATCATCACCCGTCATTACCCAGTAAAGGGCGGGTGAAATCATCCTTGAAAGCGGGATTTTCGCACTGGCTATCTGCCCCTGCAACTGTTCAACTGCCGAACTTTCCCATGCGTCCACGAACGGGGAAAGGTAGTTTTCCAGTTCGGGATAGCTACGCAAAATGGTGAATACATCGGCGTATTTCTTGTTCAACAGTTCAATGGCATGGGGGAACGTGCAATACTTACCGCCTTGATAGATACGGAGATACCAAATTATAGCCGCCAAAAGAATAATCGGGCTTTCCACGAAGAAATCGCCTTGCTTGCTTATCCAGCTTCGATTGAGGTTAAGCATAATCGTGTAGCTGGCTTCATAAGCATCCGCAATGTCCGACATGAAGCTGGCGTTTATAGGGTTACATCGGTGGCTCTTGCGTGGGTCGTCAAAGTTGATAACGTAAAATTTCGGCTTGACCTTGTAGCCGTCCAAGTGGTTAAGCAAATGATTGTAAGCGATTTCCGAAAGGTCAGGAAACTTATAATCATACAGGTAGAGCGCAAAACCTTTCTCGATTTGCTGTTTTATGTAATTATTTACTACTGCGTATGACTTCCCGCTGCCCGGCGTTCCTAACACGATGCTCGCACGAAAAACGTTTACAACGTTAATATAGCCATTGTTCCACTTCTTCTTATAGTAGAACCGGGTAGGCAGATTTACAGAATACTCGTTCTCAATAAGCCTTGTTTCCTGCATGAAACTTTCGTTCTCGGTATTAAAAACATCATCCATTAGGTTGTTTTTCAACAACCGGGACATCCATGTACCCGCCATGAGCATACAGATATAGCCCACCGACAGTGTGGCGATATAAAACACGGCATCCGCCGTATGTGGCAGCGGAAGTTCCAGCAGCCACCAGTTCAGAAAGAACAACACGACACCAGCCGCAAGGCTGCAGTGTATCTTCGTCCACGTTATCTTTTCCTCTTTCACGCCCTTAGTGCCGATACACGACAGGGCGAGGAACACCACCGAAAAAAGTTTTGTCCATAAGATAGACGAGAACAACCCGGTGGTACGCTGGAAGTTCCACAGTATCTTGTCTATCACTTCAAAGGTCACTCCCCACTCTTTCAGGGTGGAGTAACAGAACCAGTACACGTTTATTCCCACGAATAGAATACTGACAGCCCGCATAAAGTCCATGACCCGTGCAAGCCCTCTCAAATCATCTTCCTGTTGCATGATTGTAATGTTTTTTAGTTAGTCGATACGCCTTGTGCGCTTCTTTTTCTTCTTTCTCTTTTGGCGGGCGGTGTCCTGCGGCTCGTCACCGCCTGATGCACCGCCGCCCAGCAAACCGCCGAAAGCACCCAGCACGGAAGCCACGCCCGAAACGATGTCGGCTTTCGGCGTGAAGCCCGGCTGTTCCTGATGCGTGGATTGTTCCCGTTGTTGTATTTCCACTTCGGGCTGGTGCATCTTTCCGGTTTCGCCCGAAAAGCGTTCGTTGAACACGTTCGCCGAATACTCCTTGCCCAAGCGTGAACCGTTCAGCACCACCCGGCTGTCGTGGTCGATGAACGTAACGCCATAGATGCGCCCGTTGTCGTTCTGACGGAACACCACGTCAATGCCCTGCTTTCTTAACTGCTGTTCCAGTTCCTTGCGGTTGCGTGTGGTCTGCATGGCAGTGGCTACAATCCTCCGGGTGCGTTCTTTCAGTTTCCCGTTCTTGATTACTTCGCCCGATTTTTCCATTCTGCGCTGCACCGCTTCATAACCTACCGACTTGCCGATGCGGGAAGCCTTTACCGGGTTGCCCACCTTTTCGCCCTTGTCGTTCATGGCGGAATAGACAATGCCCTGATAGGGCTTGCCGTTTATCTCGCCCTTGACTTCCTCGGCGCACACGTTGTAAGCGGCAAGCAAAGCCTTGTACTCCCCGAACGACTGGAAGCGGTAGCCATAGCAAGCCGCTTTCACGGTATTACCGATTTGGTGTTTCACGTCCCCGGCTGCATAATCCACCTTTTTCAGTTCCGGGCGTTCGGCACGCTCCTTTCGTTCTGCCGGGTGAAGCCCGTATTTCTTCTCCAGTTCACGGGTGATTTGCTTGCTGCGCCGATGCTCGAACTTGTCATTCAGCGGCTTGCCGTTCTCGTCCACCCGCAACCCCACGATGTGGATGTGGTGGCGGTCGATGTCGGTATGCTTGTACACCAAATAAGGCTGGTCGCCATAGCCCAACTTCCGCATATACTCTTTGGCGATGTCGGAAAGCTGCTGGTCGGTCAGCACGTCTTCCGGGTGCGGGTTTATGGAAATATGAAGTATCGGCTTCTTGGTGGATAGCTGGACGGGCATCTGCATTTCAAAGCTGCGCATACTCTCGCCGATAGAGAAATTCCCGTCCTCACTCAACAGCATTTTGTTGGAGAAAAGCACCTTTGCTTCCCCGCTGTCCACCTTGTTTTGGTTGTAAGCCAGTGCGCCGAACATATTGCCACCCGTGCTTATTTTGGCAACCATAGTTCCTTGCATTCATTGGTTAATGCAATAACTTGGCGGTTCAGTGCCGCCAGTTCGGTGGTCGCTTTCTCCAGTTTATAGAGAAAAGCCAATGCCTTTTTCTCCGAAAAGTTGCCGTGCAACGCCTTTACGACTTGGTTATAATTGACCGCAACCGCCCGGAACTGGGCGTAAAATTCGGTCAGCCGGGCGCAATACTCGACCGCCGACTTGTCCACTTTCACCACCCGGAACGGCTCGCCGAACAGCCGGGCGGCGATGAACCGGGACTTGCTCGTGACGCCCGACTGCTCCCACTGCGAGAGGAAGCGGGCGTTCTCCCGGTCGTTCAGGTAGAGGACATGGCGGTGCTTCGCCGGGTCTGCGAGGGCGGGGCGACCGCCCTTGTTGGTTCTTCTTGTTTCCATGCTTCTTTGGATTAAAAAATTACGACTTCGGAGTGATTTTTACCCCCGCAAGGGGCAAGGCGTTTTCAGGCACGGAAAACGGTTCTATGTGCCATAGAACACACCTTGCTATTTTCTGACGAAAATCGAAATCCGTCACGGACGGATTGGGGTTAGCGTGGAACGGTAAGCCCTGCCGTTCACCAGCCCGGTTTTACACCTGCGCCCCCGGCGGTTCGTTACTCCGCTGCAAAGTAACGGTGATTTATAATGCTGTAAAATAGGCAGTTGGTGGACAAATCGGGACAGCGCAGGACAAATCGGGACAAGGTTTTCAGGGGACGTTTTTTCTCCCTTTTTTTGCATCAGATTTCAAGATTGAAAGCAAGATTGAAAGAAATATTCCAATCAGAAAAGAATGATTGAAAGCATGATTTCAAGAAAGCATGATTGCATTATTTCAATATTCCAAGAAAGAATGAAAGCAGGAAAACAAGATTGAAATAAAACAGTCTTTCAATATTTCAAGATTGCAATATGGAAACAAAGAAAGCTACATGGCTGGATTGATTGAAAGCAATAAATAAATCTATCAACCAATAATGAACGAAAGCAATATGGAAAACGAGAAAACACCCCTTTATGTAGCCTTTTCCACCCAAAAGGGCGGGGTCGGCAAAACCACCTTTACCGTGCTGGCGGCGAGTTACCTCTACTACCTCAAAGGCTACGATGTGGCGGTGGTCGATTGCGACTACCCGCAACACTCCATTGCCGGGATGCGAAAGCGGGATGCCGAGCAGGTCGGGGCGGATGAAGATTACAAGCGCATGGCGTATGAACAGTTCACCCGGCTGGGGAAGAAAGCCTACCCGGTATTGTGCAGCTCGCCCGAAAAGGCGATTGCAACGGCTGACGAATATATAGCCGCCGGACACGTGCCGGATATTGTGTTTTTCGACCTGCCCGGCACGGTGAACAGCGAGGGCGTGATAAACTCCCTTGCGGGCATGGATTATATTTTCACCCCGATTTCAGCCGACAAGGTGGTGCTGGAAAGCAGCCTGTCGTTTGCTATGGCTATCCAAAAGCTATTGGTGAAGAATGAAACCTGCCGACTTGCCGGGCTGTACCTCTTTTGGAACATGGTGGACGGGCGGGAGAAAACAGACCTTTACACCGCCTACGACAAGACGATTAAGGAACTGGAACTGCCACTGATGAAAACCTTTATCCCCGATACCAAACGCTACAAAAAAGAACTGGTGGCGGATAGAAAGGCGGTGTTCCGCTCCACGCTTTTTCCTGCCAGCCGCCCGTTGGTAAGGGGAAGCAACTTGGAAGAACTGATAACGGAAATAGTGTATTACATCAAATTACAATGATATGGCAAGGCAAAGCGGCGGGATGCCGAAGATAGACGAGGATTTCATGAAAGAACTTATTTCGCAGGGCGTACCCGCCAAGCGGGAAAGCCAGCCTGATGATGTACCGCAGCCCGGCGGTGAAACGGAAACCGCCCACGAGGGACGGCAGAGGGAAACGGTACAAGTAGAGAAACCGACACCCCGCAAGCGCAAAGGCGGTTCGGGTGACTATCGGGAAACCTACTTTCAGAAAGTGGAACTGGCAGACCGACAGCCCTTGTACGTGAGCCGTTCAACGCACGAGAAACTGATGCGTATCGTGACGGTGATAGGCGGCCGCAAGGTAACGATAAGCAGCTATGTGGAGAATATTTTACTGCGCCACTTTGAGCAATACCAAGATGAGATAAACACCCTGTATGAAAGCCACTTCCAAAAGCCTGTCTGACTATGGTAATCTATTGCATACTTACCGGGCTTTTGGTGTACTATATCGCCCTATGGCTGTGGTATCGCTACACGGACAGCCGGACATCACCGGGCAAAACGGATGATGCGCCGCTTCCACGAAACGAAGTTTCAGACTATACGCTGATAGGTGAAAGCCGATACAAGGGCGGACTAATCGGGACAGCGCAGGACAAATCGGGACACCTCCCGCAAGCGACTGAAAATGATACTATTTTTGCGCCACAGGCTGACGGACTGCCGGAAGAAACGCCCGGTTACGAGAATGACGAACCCGACTACGAGGACGAGGAAATAGCCGGGTACATGGACGGTGACGATGATACCGGGCGGGCTACGGGCGTGAGCTTTGACGAACTGGGCGAAGCGGTACGCACGGCGAACGCCGACAACCCCACTGAAGCGGAACAACGGCAAGCAGCCGGGACGCTGGCAAGCATTGAGGGGACAAACCTCTACGATGCGGTGGTGGAGAACATCAACGGCGGGCTGGCAAAGGTGGCGGAACTGCTGGGACGCAACGAAGCGGAACTGGCTGTGGCTGCTGTCCCTGCCGAAGCTGGCGATGCAAGCAAGGAACACGAAGCGTTCGACATGAACGATTTCCTATAATATAATAATGCATAAATCTGACAGTATGAAACAACGTGATTACGGTTGATTGGCAACCTGAAAACCAAACAGACAAACGGGACTGCTCCCGACCACTAAAATTTCAAATTATTCACCAGCCGGGAAAGGCGGACTTCCCACCCGCCGCCCGGCATAAAAAACAAATCACAATGAGAAAGAAAATCTTTTTGTCGGCGGCTATCCTTGCCGCTGCGGTAAGTGCCTACGCACAGGGCAACGGGCAGGCGGGCATCACCGAAGCCACGAACCTAATCACCGGGTATTTCGACCCCGGAACAAAATTAGTGTACGCAATCGGGGCGGTCTGCGGCTTGATTGGCGGGGTAAAAGTATATAACAAATTTTCAAGCGGTGACCCCGACACCTCAAAGACTGCCGCCAGTTGGTTCGGGGCGTGTATCTTTTTAATTGTCGCCGCCACTATCCTGCGTTCGTTCTTCCTATAAAACGGCGGCTATGTCTGAATATCCGGTAAACAGGGGTATCGGGAAGCCGGTGGAGTTCAAGGGGCTGAAAAGCCAGTACCTCTTTATCTTTTGCGGCGGCTTGCTTGCCGTCTTCGTGGTGTTCATCGTCCTGTTCATGGCAGGCGTGAACCAGTGGCTATGTATCGGTTTCATCGTGTCGGCTTCGCTGCTGCTCGTGTGGCAGACGTTCCGGCTCAACGCACGGTACGGCACGCACGGGCTGATGAAAGCAGCCGCACGCAAAAGACACCCACGCTTCATTATCAGCCGAAAGGCGATACCCCGGCTGTTCAATTACAAAAGAAGAAAGGAAGAAAGAACATGAGGAATATATTAAAGGCTATCACGCTGGAAAGGAAATTTCCACTTTTGGCGGTGGAGAACGGCTGCATCATTTCAAAGGATGCGGACATAACGGTGGCTTTCAGGGTGGAACTGCCCGAACTGTTCACCGTCACCAGTGCCGAGTACGAAGCCATACATTCGGCATGGTACAAGGCAATCAAGGTGCTGCCCGACTACTCCATAGTACACAAGCAGGACTTCTTCATCAAGGAGAACTACCAGCCCGACACGGAAAGGGACGAGCTTAGTTTTTTAAGCCGCTCCTTTGAACGGCACTTCAATGAACGCCCGTTCCTGAACCATTACTGCTACCTGTTCCTGACAAAGACGACAAGGGAGAGAAGCCGCCGACAGAGCGACTTCTCCACCCTCTGCCGGGGCAAGATTCTCCCTCGGGAGATAGCCGACAAGGAAGCGGCGGCAAAGTTCATCGAAGCGGTCGGGCAGTTTGAAAGGATTATGAACGACAGCGGTTTTGTCACGCTTACCCGGCTGGCGGCATCGGAAATCACCGGGCAGGACGGAAAGGCGGGCATCATCGAGAAATACTTCTCGCTATCGCAAACCGACACTACTTGCCTAAAAGATATCGGGCTGTACCCGGAAGAAATGCGTATCGGGGACGATATACTGTGCCTGCACACGCTTTCGGACGTGGAAGATTTGCCCGGAAAGGTCGGGACGGACACACGGTTTGAAAAGCTGTCCACTGACCGGAGCGACTGCCGACTGTCATTCGCCGCCCCGGTGGGCGTGCTGTTGTCGTGTAACCACGTCTATAACCAGTTCATCTTCATAGACGACCACGCCGAAAACCTGAAGAACTTCGAGCAGACCGCCCGGAATATGCAATCGCTCTCCCGCTACTCCCGTGCCAACCAAGTGAACAAGGAGTGGATAGACGAGTACCTGAACGAAGCCCACAGCAAGGGGCTTATCTCGGTACGTTGCCACTGCAACGTCATGGCATGGAGTGACGACCGGAACGAACTCAAACGCATACGCAACGATGTGGGAAGCCAGCTTGCGCTAATGGAGTGCAAGCCCCGGCACAACACGGTCGATACGCCCACGCTCTTTTGGGCGGGCATACCCGGCAACGAAGCCGACTTCCCGGCAGAGGAAAGTTTCTACACGTTCTTGGGGCAGGCTCTCTGCCTGTTCGTGGAAGAAACGAACTACAAGAGTTCGCTTTCCCCGTTCGGTATCAAAATGGTGGACAGGGTGAGCGGTCGCCCGCTGCACATCGACATATCGGATTTGCCCATGAAGAAAGGCATCACCACCAACCGCAACAAGTTCATACTTGGGCCGAGCGGGTCGGGAAAGTCTTTCTTCACCAACCACATGGTGCGCCAGTATTACGAGCAGGGTGCGCACGTGCTGCTGGTCGATACGGGTAACAGTTACTTGGGACTGTCCCAGCTTATCCACAACCGCACGCACGGCGAGGACGGGATTTATTTCACCTACACCAACGAGAACCCGATAGCGTTCAACCCGTTCTATGTCGAGGACGGGGTATTTGACATCGAGAAGAAAGAGAGTATAAAAACCCTTATCCTCACCCTGTGGAAGCGGGACGATGAAGCCCCGAAGCGGTCGGAAGAAGTGGCGTTGTCAAATGCGGTAAGTGCCTATATTGAACGTATCACGGGCGACAGGTCGGTAACGCCCTGCTTCAACACGTTTTACGAGTTTGTGCGGGATGATTACCGCCGACAGCTTGAACAGAAGAACGTCAGGGAAAAGGATTTTGACATTGACAATTTCCTGAACGTGCTTGAACCGTACTATCGTGGCGGTGAGTACGATTACCTACTGAACTCCGACAAGGAACTGGATTTGCTACATAAACGCTTCATTGTCTTTGAGTTGGACAACATCAAAGACCACAAGATTTTGTTCCCGATAACGACTATCATCATCATGGAAGCGTTCATCAACAAGATGCGCAAGTTAAAGGGAATAAGGAAGTTAATACTAATCGAGGAAGCGTGGAAAGCGATTGCATCGGCGAACATGGCGGACTACATAAAATATCTGTACAAAACCGTCAGGAAGTATTTCGGGGAAGCGATTGTGGTAACGCAGGAAGTGGAAGATATTATTTCCTCTCCCATAGTGAAAGAGAGTATCATCAACAACTCGGACTGTAAAATCCTGTTAGACCAGCGAAAATATCTCAACAAGTTCGACAGCATACAAAACCTGCTCGGACTGACCGACAAGGAGCGTTCGCAGATATTGTCTATCAACATGGCGAACCACCCCGGACGGAAGTACAAGGAAGTTTTCTTCTCGCTGGGCGGCACGCAGTCGGCGGTATATGCCACGGAAGTTTCGTTGGAAGAATATTACACGTTCACGACAGAGGAAAGCGAGAAAATGGAACTGTTCGCCCTCGCAGAGAAGCTGGGCGGCAACCTTGAACTGGCTATCAAGCGGCTTGCGGAAAGCAAACGCAATCCCCAATCATCAACAACTTAAAAATCAGGAACATGAAGAAAACAATTCTCCTTATGGCGGTATGCCTTTGCTTCCTCGGCAAGGCATCCGCCCAGTGGGTGGTGTCAGACCCCGGCAACTTGGCACAGGGTATCATCAACACCACCAAGCAGATAGTGCAGACTTCCACCACAGCCAAGAACACGCTGGACGGCTTCATGGAAGCGCAGAAGATTTTCCAGCAGGGTAAAAAATATTACGATGCGCTCAAAGCGGTGCATGACGTGGTCAAGGGCGGTGTCAAGGTGAAGAAGTCCATTGAACTGGTGGCGGAAATATCCGAAATCTACGTGCGCAACTTCCAAAGTATGCTGGCAGACCCGAATTTCACGCCTGACGAACTGTCGGCAATCTCGTTCGGCTATGCCAAACTGATGTCGGAAAGCTCGGACGTGTTGCAGGACTTGAAGAATGTAGTGAACATCACGGGTATGTCGCTGACGGATGCCGAACGGCTGGCTATTATTGATAATGCCTACCGAAGCCTATTGAATTACCGTAACCTCGTGAACTACTACACCCGCAAGAACATATCCGTGTCCTACCTGCGGGCAAAGAAGAAGAACGACACCGACCGGGTGCTGGCTCTCTACGGCTCGGCGGATGAACGCTACTGGTAACATATAAATCGGTATACCTATGTTATTAGCAGCAGTGGATTTTGACAACCTGCACCAAGTGTTGCGGGTGCTGTACGATGAAATGATGCCCTTGTGCAGCAACATGACGGGGGTAGCGAAAGGGATAGCCGGGCTGGGAGCTTTGTTCTACGTGGCGGCAAAAGTGTGGCAGTCGCTCGCACGTGCCGAACCCATAGACGTGTACCCGCTCCTGCGCCCCTTTGCGCTGGGGCTGTGCATCATGTTCTTTCCCACGTTCGTGCTGGGGACAATCAACACGGTGCTGTCGCCAGTGGTGAAAGGGTGCAATCAGCTTATGGAAACGCAGACTTTCGACATGAACGAGTACCGGGCACAGAAAGACCGACTGGAATATGAAGCCCTGATGCGAAGCCCCGAAACGGCTTACCTCGCATCGGACGAGGAATTTGACAGGCAACTGGAAGAACTGGGCTGGTCGCCCTCCGACATGGTGACTATGACGGGGATGTACATGGACAGGGCGGCTTACAATATCAAGAAGTCCGTACGGGACTGGTTCAGGGAGTTACTGGAAATGCTCTTTCAAGCGGCGGGGCTGATTATAGACACGCTGCGCACGTTCTTCCTGATTGTGCTTTCGATACTGGGTCCGCTGGCGTTTGCGATTTCCGTCTATGACGGTTTCCAAAGCACGCTGACCCAGTGGATTTCACGCTATATCTCCATTTACCTGTGGTTGCCCGTGTCGGATTTGTTCAGCAGCGTGCTGGCACGCATACAAACGCTGATGCTCCAAAAGGACATTCAGGAACTTTCAGACCCGAATTTCATTCCTGACGGGAGCAGCACCGTGTATGTAATCTTTATGATTATCGGCATCGTGGGCTACTTCACCATTCCAACGGTGGCAAGCTGGATAGTGTCGGCTGGCGGCACGTCCGCCTATAACCGCAACGTAGCACGGGCTGGGTCAATCGCCGGGGCTGCGGTCGGTGCGGCAAGCGGGAAAGTAACCGGGAAACTACTCAAATAACCAACATCAAAATTTAGTATATGGAATTTAAATCATTAACGAACATCGAAACGAGTTTCCGGCAAATCCGGCTCTTTGCGCTGGTATTCATCTGCCTGTGCGCACTGGTGACGGGCTTTGCCGTGTGGAACTCGTACAGCTTCGCCGAAAAACAGCGGCAGAAGATATACGTCCTCGACAACGGAAAAAGCCTGATGCTGGCACTCTCGCAGGACATGGCACAGAACAGACCCGTGGAAGCCAAATCGCACGTGCGGCGTTTCCATGAGCTTTTCTTCACGCTCTCGCCCGACAAGGGGGCTATCGAAAGCAACATCAAACGCTCGCTGTTCCTCGCCGACAAGACCGCTTTCAACTATTACAAGGACTTGGCGGAAAAGGGCTACTACAACCGGGTGATTTCCGGAAACGTCACGCAGACGGTGGAGATTGACAGCGTGAAGTGCGACTTCGACCAGTACCCCTACAAGGTGAACACGTATGCCCGCCAGTTGATTGTCCGGGAAAGCAGCCTGACGGTGCGCAGCCTTGTGACCTCGTGCCGCCTGCTCAACGCCACACGGAGCGACAACAACCCGCACGGCTTCATCATCGAAGCGTTTACCATTACCGAGAACAAGGATTTGCAAACTATTAAGAGGTAGCCTTATGGAAAGAAAACAAAATTACATCGAAAGGGTGCAGGACTGGGCGGACGACCGCCTGCGCCAAATGTGCGGACGGATTACGCCGGGCAAAAGGCTGGCGGTTATCCTCGTGATGTTCCTCTTTTTCGGCGGCTTGTCTATCTACATCACCGTTTCATCAATCTACAATATGGGGAAACGGGACGGACAACGCTTGCAAATAGAACACATCAAACAATACCCGCTACACGATAGCGACAGTATCAACCCGTTAAACAGACCACAATATGGAAGAAATACAGAAGAATGAGAACGGCACTACCGTACCGCAGGCGGACGGGAAGCCGAAAAAGGAAGATAAGCCCAAACGGGAACTGACACCCCAACAGGTACAGCAGCGCAGGAAGATGATAGTCTTCCCGCTGATGTTCCTTGCCTTTGCCGGGTGCATGTACCTGATATTCGCCCCCTCCGGCAAAGAGGACGTGAATGTGGAAAGCGTGGGCGGCTTCAACGCCGACATCCCCCTGCCCGCAGAGGACGGGATTATAGCCGACAAGCAAAAGGCTTACGAGCAGGCGATGCTGAACCGCAAGCAGCAGGACAAGATACAATCCTTGCAGGACTTCGGTTTCACGGGGGACGATGAAACGGAAGAACCGCAAGCGGAAATCGACCTGATGCCGGAAGAAGATCCGAAGCCACAAAGGGGCGGCGGTGCTTCTTATTCGGCAAACGCTTACCGGGACATCAACCGCCAATTAAGCACGTTCTACGAAACGCCCCCTGTGGACAAGGAAAAAGAGGACTTGAAGCGGCAGGTGGCGGAACTGACCGACAGACTGCAACAACAGCAGCACGCCACGCCTACCGCTGACGACCAAATGGCACTCTTGGAAAAATCCTACGAGCTGGCGGCAAAGTACATGAATGAGGGCGGGCAGAACGGGCAAACGGCACAAGTGCCTGTTGCCGGGACTGTCACCCAAAAGCCGCAAGCCCAGCCCGTGCAGGCAATCCGGGAAACAACCGTATCGGGATTGCAGCAGCCCATGAGCGATGCCGACTTCATCCGGGCTTACAGCCAGCCACGAAACTACGGCTTCAACACAGCGGTAGGCACGGGCTACGCTATGGGCAGGAACACGGTAGCCGCCTGCATCCACCAAGACCAAACGCTGACGGACGGGCAGGCGGTGAAACTACGGCTGCTCGAACCCATGCAGGCGGGAAACATAGTCGTGCCGAAGAATACCCTTGTGGCGGGAACGGCAAAGGTGCAGGGTGAAAGGCTCGACATACTGGTGTCCTCGATTGAGTACGCTGGCAACATCATCCCGGTGGAACTCGCCGTGTTCGACACGGACGGGCAAAAGGGATTATCTGTGCCGTCCTCTATGGAGCAGGAAGCGTTCAACGAAGCTATGGCGAATATCGGCAGCGGACTGGGTACAAGCATTTCCTTTGCACGGAGTGCCGGGCAGCAGGTGGCTATGGATGTGACAAGGGGCTTGTTGCAAGGTACGTCCGGTTATCTTGCGAAAAAGTTCAGGACAGTAAAAGTAAAGCTGAAAGCAGGCTATAAAGTCATGCTGTATGCCAAACAACAATAATTTTTAACCACTAAAATTTCAATTAACGATGAAACAGTTTTTTGTAATGTTCGCCCTCTTGCTGGGCGTGTGTGCGGCAAACGCACAAACCACTGACTCCGTGAAGTATGCGGCTGGCAACGACTTGTACCGGGGTATCACCCGGAAACTCCCGTACCGCCAAATGGTCACGCCCTACGGCGTGGAAGTGACCTTTGCCAAGACGGTGCATATCATCTTCCCCGCCGCCGTCCGCTACGTGGATTTGGGAAGCAACCACATCATAGCGGGAAAGGCGGACGGTGCGGAGAACGTAATACGTGTGAAAGCCACGACAGAGGGCTTTCCGGGCGAAACGAACTTCTCCGTTATCTGCGAGGACGGGAGTTTCTTTTCATTCAACGCCAAGTACGCCCGTGAACCGGAAATGCTCAACATCGAAATGAAAGACTTCTTGGAGAATGAAGATACGTCCGACTTCTCACATACCCGCATGAACATCTATTTCCGGGAACTGGGTAATGAAAGCCCGCTGCTGGTGAAACTGATAATGCGGAGCATCTACAAGAACAACGACCGGAAAGTGCGCCACTTGGGTAGCAAGCGTTTCGGCATACAGTTCTTAATCAAGGGCATTTATACCTATAACGGGATGCTCTACGTACACACGCAGACGAAGAACAGTTCCAACGTGCCTTTCGATACCGACTTCATCAAGTTTAAGATAACCGATAAGAAAGTACCCAAGCGCACGGCTATTCAGGAAACGGTGCTGGATGCGGTACGCAGTTACAACGAGGTGATAGAGATTGCCGGGAAAACGACCGTGCGCACGGTGTACGCCCTGCCGAAGTTCACCATTCCTGACGACAAGCTGCTGTTGGTGGAACTCTACGAGAAGAACGGCGGGCGGCATCAGGTTATCCGGGTGGAGAACGCCGACATCGTGAACGCAGAAGTGATTAACGAACTAAAAATCAAGTAGGGAATGAAAAGACACATCTTTATAATGATGCTCTTTGCGCTGTGCCAGACCTCGTTTCAGGCACACGCACAAAGATACCTGCCGGGCATGAAAGGCTTGCAGGTCACGGCGGGCATGGCGGACGGGGTGCATTGGAACGACAACACGGATTTCGCCTACCATATCGGGGCGGCATACAGCGTTTACACCAAGAACGCCAACCGCTGGGTGATTGGCGGGGAATACCTGCACAAGAAGTATGACTACAAGGATATGCAGATACCCGTAGAACAGTTCACCGCAGAGGGCGGCTATTACCTGAAATTCCTATCGGACAGGCGAAAGACTTTTTTCCTTTCGCTGGGACTGTCGGCACTCGCCGGGTATGAAACAAGCAACCGAAGCGAAAAGCTGTTGCCGGACGGCTCTACTTTGCTGGATAAGGACTGCTTCATTTACGGCGGTGCGCTGACGCTGGAACTGGAAGCCTACCTGACCGACCGGGTGGCTCTGCTACTGAACGCAAGGGAACGGGCGTTGTTCGGCTCGGACATCGGCAAGTTCCACACGCAGGTATCTGTGGGACTGAAATTCATTATCAATTAGCCTATGGTACTGCTTGAATTATTTTCAGGTATCGGCGGTTTCAGCAAAGGGCTGGAAGCCGCCGGATATACTTTCGACAAGGTATATTTTTCAGAGATAGACAAACACGCAATCGCTAACTTCAAATACAATTTTCCTTATGCGGAACACATCGGAACGGTTACAAACATCGGGGAAGTCGGCATCGAACGTCCCCACATTGTCACTTTCGGAAGCCCTTGCCAAAATTTTAGCGCAATCGGGGACGGAAAGGGACTGCAAGGGGGAGAAAGCCACCTTGTCAGATATGCAGTCGAAGCCGTTAGGCGTTTCAGACCTGACGTTTTTATCTGGGAGAATGTTAAAGGGATATTCTTCGCAAGACATCGCCCGGATTTTTGGAGCATTGTCAAAGCGTTTGCCGACATTGGCGGTTATAGACTTGAATGGCAACTGTGTAATACGGCATGGTTTCTACCCCAAAACCGGGAGCGGATGTACCTTGTCGGACGTGTTGCAGACAGATGTACCGCAGACCTATTTCCTCTCCCTACGCCGGGCGGAGTGCATGGTAAGGTCGGGGGTGATGAACCCGCTGCTCGTCCAAGTGGTACGATAACAAGGAACTACGGCAGGCAACCTAACATCGGGAACTACGTGCTGTGCCTGAAATCGGGTGAAGCGTACAACGGAACGCCTACACCCGAACAACTGAAGCACGTGCGGATGCTGACCGAAGTAGAGTGCGAAAGGCTGCAAGGCTTTCCCGATAACTATACCCGATACGGGATATATGACGGAGAGAAAAAAGAGATAGCGAAGATACACCGTTATGCCTTGCTCGGAAATGCGGTAAGTGTTCCTGTTGTCAGGGAAGTTGCCGCCCGGATTAGGCAAACGACTACTTTATTTTGATAACCCTTATATGATAATGTATATGAAGAATGTAATGTATAAAATCATCATGGGCTGCTACATCGTGGCCGCCCTCGTGCTTGTCACCGCCTGTAATGACAACTTGGATATTCAGCAGGCGTACCCGTTCAGCATCGAAACGATGCCAGTACCCAAAAGGCTGAAAGTCGGGGAAACCGCCGAAATACGCTGCCAACTGGTGCGTGGCGGCTATTACCAGCCGACTACCTATCAAATCAGGTACTTCCAGCCGGACGGCAAAGGGAAGCTGGAAATGGATAACGGTACGGTGTTCCTGCCCAATGACCTGTACCCACTGGAGAAAGAAACGTTCCGGCTCTACTACAAATCGGCATCGACAGACCAGCAGACGATAGACATTTATGTGATTGATAGCTTTGGACAGGTGCAGCAACTTTCGCTATCGTTCAATAATGACAACGGCAAGGACGAAACGGAAACAATAACGCCCCCTAAACAATAAAATGACATGGTAAAAATAGAATTGGATATAAAAGGTATCTCGTGGTACATAGAAACCACGTTGGAAACAGATACAGTTCCGGCAGTAGGTGACATCATTATCGTGGATAAGGACTGCATTTCCGCACGTGACAGGGCTGAATTGTGGAAAACGCCGTCCAATCAGGTTTTCAAATGGGCGGACGAAGAAGATGATGCGCCTGTAATGGAATGGTTCGACTGCGACACGGAAATGCTTGTCTATAAACGAACATGGAAATACGACAACGAGGAAGAAGAAACCGTGTGCATACTTGGTGTAAAATTCTTCCAACATGAAGATTTATAGGTTTTATTTCCTTATCGGTTGCATATATACGTGAAAAGCAACGATAGACAGGGGACACCAAATAGGGAATGATACGCAATGCGTATGTTATGGTAGTCCACCCGCTGACAGTTCGGCGGGTGGACTTTTCATGTTAGGGAACAGGGCGGGTTTCTTTGCCACTTTATTTCCCGGCACTCACGAAAGAAAGTGGCGGCGGCAAACAGCCGCCGTTCTCTATCAACTGGTTTTAAGGCTCTTTATGGACGTGTATTTCTCTAACCACACCTTTACCTGTTCCATGTTGTATTCGCCCGTGATAATTGCCGTATGGTCGTCTATGGCTACAAACCGGACACTCTCGTAGCTGTTTACCCAGCCTTGCAGGGAACAGACGCCCCACGTGTCCACATCTTCAAAAACACTGCGGTCTATCCGGCTGATTGGCTCGCCGAAAACTACCGTCATTATCTGAAAGTCCGGTTTGTCCTCCAACAGTTGCAAATGGTGCAGCGTGCCGAACTCGTCAATTTTGCGCCCCCACGCCCACACATCATTATACAAATCATCGCCCCACTGGTGCGGATGGTCGAAACGGACTTTGACCGCTGTGGAATGCTGGTCGTCTTGGATGCCCTCGATAACGCCCGTTACCATTAAGCCCGTAAAAATACACTCGCAACGCTTGCCGATAAGCTCCTTGTTTACTTCTGTCGTTTTCATATCCCTAAAATTACTTATTACTCTGTTACTTTTTCGCTATCCACTCGTCACGCCTGCGGCGGCACTCGTCCAGCGTTTTGGCTACTGTGCTGAAAAGTTCGCCGTCCGTGTGGCGGTAGTCATATTGAAAATAAATCTGTCCCCTGAAAGCCCCTAAACAGCATTTGACGTATTTTTCTGCTCCCGGTGTTTGGGTAATGCTTACCCCGTTTTTGTTAAGTGACTGCATGATGTTCTATTTTTTTATGGTTATAATATCAGTAAGAAAAGCAACGATAGGAAAAGCAGAGCCACGCCCAGCGCATAAAGGGCTGAAAGGCAGACACGGAGCAGGAAACAGGCGGCACGAAATACGATATACGCCGTTATCGCCGTGCCTGCTCCGGCTACGCTGGTGAACCGCCATACAAGGCAGAGCAGGAATACCCGCCAAAAGATTTTATAAATGCTTTTCCGTTTCATCGCTTGGTTGTTTTTAACGGGCAGGGCTTTGACACCCCGCCCGGATTGGTATTTGATTATGCCGCACGGAACACAAAACCGTCATCAAACCAGTAATCGCACATAAACAGGTCACGGGCGAACTTTTCATAATCGAAATAGGTCTTTGCGAACTCCGGCAGGTTGTAGCATTCCTCTATGATTTCATAGGCGAAATCTTCTTCATCATCATATTGTCCCTGATACTCGTCTTGAAAGTCCCTTATAAGGTCGTCCGCATCTTCCTCGCTCAAATCATAGCTTTTGTAGTTGCACCACACGAAAAAGGCTTCCTGCTCGGTGTCGTCCAAATCCTCTACCGCATCACGCAAGGAAAAGAAGTTTTCAGAAATCCAGCTTTCGCCGATTAAGCCCTCCGGCACGTTCTCCCAGTCTTGAAACATATATTCCGCATCTTCCTCGTCCTTGTGAAGTTCCCGGCAGGCTTCGTAAAATTCTTCCTTGTCCGAATAGTCCGAAAGGTCGAGCCATGCCCCAAACAATGAACCGTTGTTGTACTTGGCGTAAGTGCCTACATAAACTTTTGCTTCCGATAATACCTTTGCTTCCATATTGCTGTAATTTTTAAGTTTTTGATTTTATGCGGATTTGAGAGGTGAGGGAGTTGAAGTTTCACTGAACTTTTTTCCTGTTTCCCGTAAATCCGACTTTTTTTTTATGCGTCTTCCGGTCGGGTCGGTCGTTTTCGTTTCACATAGGCTGGTTGGTGAAGGGGTCTTGCTATGCAAATTTTTCCGACAAAAATTTTTTCCGACCAACGGGAAGCTGGAACAATTTTTTTCGATGAAACCCAATTTGCAGAGCCAAAAGCCCCCGTAGCTACCTTTGCCTATTGAAATGATAAAAACGACTGTCCCGGCTGGGGGACTGCATAATGAGGAAGATTTACAGATAGGGAAACAGGGGAAAAGTGCTTGTTCCCTTTCATCCTTTAGGGAACACTCCATGCGGGCGGGAAAGGCAAGGGTATGGCAAGTTCATCTTGCGGTACGCTTGTGCGGGTTTCCAACGGCTCTTTTCACGAAAATCAGTCAGCCATGCCACGCACGGCTGGCGTTTCGTGGAATGTGCCAGTGGAAAAGGGAATAAAAAATGCGGGTAGTCGGTGGACTGCCCGCAAGGTGAAAGAATGTAAAATACTCGGATATAGCTTATTAGGTGGTATTTCGTTACCAAAATCGTTACCTGTTTTGTTACCAACGGTATATAGGTAACTGAAAATTTACATGGCGACTTCCTTGTAAATCTTCTCGATGCCGACAAACTTCTTGTCAAGCCCTTGCATATCGCTGCCTATCTTGCTGTTGGTGATGCGGGCGTAAATTTGGGTCGTTTCGATATTGGTGTGTCCCAGCATCTTGGACACCGTTTCAATAGGTACGCCCTTTGACAACGTGGTAGTCGTCGCGAACGTGTGCCGCGCAAGGTGAAATGTCAGATTCTTTTTAATGCCGCATACATCGGCAATCTCTTTCAGGTACGCATTTAGTTTCTGATTGCTGATTACGGGAAGTATCTTGCCGTTCGGCAACTTGCCCTTGTACTTCTTCAAAATCATCTTGGGAATATCCAGCAGGGGAACATTAACGTCCGTGTTGGTCTTTTGCCGCTTTGTCATTATCCAAAGGTTGCCGTCAAAGGATTTGCATATATTATCTTGCGTAAGCCCGGCTACATCTATATAGGCAAGCCCGGTGAAGCAGGCAAAGATGAACAAGTCCCTGACGTGTTCCAGCCGCTCGGAAACCATTTTCTTTTTAAGGATGATTTTTATCTCGTCCTCTGTCAGATACCCCCTGTCCACTTTCTCCAGCCGGATTTTGTAGCTGGCGAACGGGTCGCCCACCAGTATGCCGTTGTTGCGGGCAATGATGATGATGCGCTTGAAGAACTGCATGAACTTGGCGGTGGTGTTGTAGCCGCACTTGCAGGCTGTACGCAAATACAACTCAAAATCGGTAATGAACATAGGGGTAATCTCCTTAATGGATATGTCCGATACGTTGTACTTGCTGCGGATAAATTCTGCAAGGTGTCGGCGTGTGACTTCATACTTGCGGTAGGTCGCTATCGTCTTGGATATGCCCACAAGCTGCTTCACATCGTCATTGTGCTTTTGGAACAGGGTAAGGATTGTTTCGTGGCTTTCGCTGTGTCCCAAAAACTCGTTCTTCACTTTCTCGGCGGTCACATAGTTGTCACGCCGCTGCATTTCGTGGTAAATGGTGTTCAGGGAAGAACGTATGTCGTCCAAAAGGGCGTTTATCCTCCCGGCATCCCTGCCTTTGGCTTTGCCCGCAGCCGTGTTCCAGTTGTCGGGCTGGATGCTCTGTTTCGTACTGAACTGGCAAAGTTTGCCGTCTATGGTGATGCGTGCCATAATCATAACCTCGCCGTTTTTCTTTTCAGAACCTTTCTTCAAATAAAAAAGAACCTTGAATGTCGATTTCATAACTCACTTTTTTTAGTTGCAAAATTAATTTTTACCTCTCGTTTTCGAGTTATGCAGACTATGGACTAATCAAGTCATTATCAGGTCATTTGAGGACAAATCGTTACCGTTTTTGTCCGGCAGGGAATAGGTAACGATTTAGTAACGAAACTTTGTCTTTTACCGTACTTTTGAAGTCTTGGAAGCAGGACTTTCGGGCAATAAAAAAAGCCACAAATCATTGATTTGTAGCTTTTTGTCCATTTACTGACCATTTCTGTCCAGTAAGTTCAGCGGAGAGAGGGGGATTCGAACCCCCGATACCCTTTAGGGGTATACACGCTTTCCAGGCGTGCCTCTTCAACCACTCGAGCACCTCTCCTTGTTCGGGGCGCAAAAGTAAGGGAAGTTTTTGGAATTACCAAATGTTCGGGCAAAATATTAAAAGTCCGTTCAAGCAACCAATGCCGGAACGGACTTTCAACACTCAATAAAACATACTTATCATTACCGTGATCTGACTTCCCGTCTCATAAATATGACATACGAAAGAGCAAAACAGATGACAGTAGCTGCAATCAGTCCGGTGAGCTGCGGCCACACCACCAAAAGACTCTGTCCCAATGGCAGCGGACTGGGAATGGCCCCCTGAACCTGCTCCATAGTAAGCGGTCCCAAACTTCTGACGGAAGGCATCAGCAGCGTTGTGGTCGCCTCATTGAACAGTTCGCTAGGTGCCAGACGCATCAGACCGAGAATAAATTTCTGGTAACTGACTATCTGATAAGGAGATGCCAGCTGCGAAGGGCTCAATGCCTTGGCAACCAGATTGACAATCATCGTATAGAACACGCTGAAAAACAACCATACCGCCACCGAAGCCAATGCCGAGGTGGCCGCCTGACGGAAGCAAAGCGAAAACAGAATGGCCAGATTCAGCCAGAATGCCACATAGAACACACTGATTATGAGAAAGAATACAATCCTCCAAAATTCTTCTGCTGTGGGAGGAATGCCTATCGCTATCAACCCGCAGCCCATTACGAGGAATCCCAGTACAAACAGCATGATACCTATCACAATCAATGCAGCCACGAACTTGGCATTGATAATGCAATCACGATGAACAGGCTGTGACAGCATACGGCTCAACGTCCCCTTGTTCTGTTCCGAATTTATAGCATCGAATCCCAGCGCAATCCCCAACAACGGCCCCAGAAAGTTGATAAACTGCACAAAAGAAGGCAATGTGCCATCCGAGGCTGTGAATAACTTCAAGAAAAGGAACGAACCGTCCGGGTCATTGGGCTTGATGGCGGCACCTATGTTGGTAAGCGAGGTATAGAGTGAGCCCATGCACGTAAGCAAAATGATTCCCATCAAGATAATGAACCGCCAACTTTTCACATGGTCGGATATTTCCTTGTTAACGACTACCCAAAAAGGATAATTGACTTTATTCATGCCTTTCTCCTCCTTCCTCCATATAATGGCTATAAATATCAGATAATTCTTGATGCTTGTCCTTCAAATCAGACATATCAATCAAGGTGACCAGCTTCCCACTGTTGAACAGTCCCACGCGGTCGCAAACTTTCTGCACCTGGTCCAGGTGGTGGGAAGAGAACAAGACGGTCAGTCCCTCCTTCCGGCTCAACTGCCTAATGAGCTCGATGAACTCCTGAACACCGGCAGGGTCTATTCCCGAAGTAGGTTCATCCAGGATTATAATTTCCGGATTTTTGATAAGCACGTCCGCCAGTCCCAATCGCTGGCGCATACCGCGCGAATATTTCCCGGTCTTCTTTTTCATCTGTCCGGCAAGCCCCACATGCTCCATCAGCTCCAGCGCCTTGACTTTCGCTTCGGCATCCGAAATGCCATTGAGACGCGCAGTATATATAAGGTTTTCCGGACCGGTCATGTCATCATAAAACCCCACATCTTCGGGCAGATAGCCTATCTTCCGCTTTACCTCGATAGGATGCCTGGTAGAGTCGATACCGCAAATCTCCACAGAGCCGGAAGTGGGTTCCGTCAGTCCCAGCATCATCAGGATGGTAGTTGACTTGCCGGCGCCGTTTGGCCCCAATAATCCGAAAATCTCCCCTTTACGGATAGTCAAGCAAATGCGGTCTACGGCAGTGAAGCGCCCATACTGCTTGGTCAAGTCTGTCAATGCAATCACTCGCTCGTCCATGCTCACCTCCTTCCATATTTACGGAACAGATAGCATACGGCACCTATGGCAACGATTATTATCAAAACGCCCACCCATCCCCATATCATCGGGGTTTTCACGGCAATGCGGAATTGGGCGTCTGTATTCACTTCAGGAGTTTTGGCCGTCATGGTAGCCACATAATCTCCGGGCAATGCCTTTTTGGATGCTTTCATGGTAGCTACGACATTGGCCGTTTCCCCCGCCTTCAGCATATCAATCTTCGAAGGCTCAAAAGACACTTCCCAGTCCACGGGCTTATTGGCAGAAAGCTGGATATCTTTCAACAATGAAGAGCCGGTATTCCGGACCACCAACTCGATACGCTTCACATCTCCCGCTGTGATTTCGGTACTCAACAATCCTCTGGGCGTGGACAATTCCATCTCGTAGGAACCCGTGACAACAACTTCCAGCTCCAAGTCGGCAGAAGTCGTACCGGTAGCCGCACGTACCGGAATCTTGTAATTGCCGGCTTCCACATTGGCGGGAGGGACAATCTCTATACTCACATTCTGGCTGCTGTTCGCTTCCACCTGGGCAGAAGTGGCCTGCTTATAGTTGGGCTTGAACACGACACTCCAGCCTCTGGGGGCATTGGCCATCAGCGCATACAGCTGCTGGTCGGCCGTCTGGTTTTTCAAAGTGGCATTGAAGGTAAAGGTGGACTTGGAATTGCCCTGCATATTGGGCTGGTCGGTAGTGAACTCGGTCTGGTAAGTTCCTTTCTGGGCCACGACCACCTCCAGCGGCAGTTTGGTTTCTCCGGCAAATACTGTGAAATGATAACTTCCTTTATTTACTTTTAGAGGAACTTCCACTTTCAAATTGAACGTTTTCTTTTCCTGGGGCAGTACAGAAAGCTGGCTGAGGGTCCAGCCGCCTGACTTGATTTCATGCTTCCAACTGCCCGGCAATCCGCTGACCGAGAGATTTGCATTTGTAACCCCGTCCGTGTTGTTAATCAAATCAATGCTGTAATCAATGGACGCTCCGGGCGTCACGGAAATTTTTGTGTAAGGAGTGTACAGAATTATGCTTCCAGATTCATCGGCATGTACACTTAAGGGAAAGGCTCCCAACAAAATAACTAACAATAAAATACAATTTGTTCTCATAGTCATAAAAAAGTTCTTATGGTTATTTAATTATGAATATTTTCCCAATTTGTGCGTTGCAAAAATAAAAGATAGCTATATTAGTAGCTGTTAAAAGAAACAAAAGAATATAATTGCGGACACAATATACCCTGCGATGACCTGCTTTTCTTATCTTTGCGATTCCTATTGATACAAACGAATACCATACCGACATGAGAATCCCTGAAATACGCTTACAGAACCAGCAACTGTCCACTCCACTCTTCGGCCACCCGAAAGAGCTGGTCTCCTGGATGGGCGCCATGCAGGCACAAGACTATACAATGGTGAAATGGGCCGTAGGTATGCGGCTGAAGTCACCGGGAATTCAAGCCGTGGAAAAAGCCCTGCATCAAGGGGAAATACTGAGAACCCACATAATGCGTCCCACATGGCACCTGGTAGCAGCAGAAGACATTCGTTGGATGCTGAAACTCTCTGCACAACGCATCAAATCCGCCAATGATTCTTATGCAAAAGGACATGGTCTGGAAATCACGGAACAGCAATATGACAGAAGCCATACCGTACTCGGGAATATCCTCAGCGGGAAGCGAAGCCTGACGAAACAAGAGATTGCGGAACATTTTGAACGTTCGGGACTGCTTGCAGACAACTACCACATGACCCGCTTTATGTCGCGTGCCGAAGTCGAAGGTATTGTGTGTAGCGGAGAATGCCGTGGACGACAACACACCTATGCCCTTCTGGACGAAAGAGTTCCACCTACCCCCGAACTGACGAAAGAAGAAGCGCTGGCCCGTCTGGCTACAGCCTATTTCCGCAGCCATGCCCCCGCTACCCTGCAAGACTTCTCCTGGTGGTCCGGTTTGCCTTTAACGGAAGCAAGGCAATCTATTTCTCTGATAGAACCGGAACTGATGTCCGAACAATGGAACAGCCAGACATGGTACATCCATGACTCCTGCCGGACATCTGGAAAGGCGACCGGCAACCTGCACCTTCTTCCCTCCTACGACGAATACCTGATAGGATACAAGGACCGGACGGACGTCCTACCCAAAGAGGACTATTCCAAAGCTTTCACCAACAACGGATTGTTCTTTCCGGTACTTCTCTATAAGGGGCATGTAGTAGGAAATTGGAACAAGGCGTCCAAGAAAAAAGAAATCTTCCCGGAGCATTCGCTTTTCCGGAAAGACATCTGCCTGAAAGAGGAGTTGCTGAACCAGGCTAAAGAAAAGTACGTCCGGTTCCTAACACATTAAAGGCGGTCATCGAAGATGTTCATTGAAGAATCTCTCTATTTTGCCGAATGGAATTACCTCTATATTGTCATACAAGTCTACATGGTTTGCACCGGGAATAATCAGCAGTTCCTTATTATCACCCTGCAACTTTTTAAAAGCATCTTCACTGAAATAACGTGAATGGACCTTCCACCGTGCAGCATCAACACTGCACTACGGATTTCATCACTATATGAAAGGATAGGCATATTGATGAACGAAAGCGGTGAAGTCTTGTTCCATCCGTGATTCGAGTTGAGTGACCGCTTATGATAGCCGCGCGGTGTTTTATAATAGGCATGGTAGTCCTTCACAAATTGTGGAGCATCGGCAGGCAACGGGTCTACTACACCTCCTCCAAGAGCAAATGTACCGTTTCTATAATCCTCCGTACGCTGAGCATTAAGCTGGCGCCGCAATTCATGCCGTGCATCGGCATTCATAGAATCGAAATAACCGTTAGCATTGACCCGGCTCATGTCGTACATGGTTGCCGTAACTGTAGCCTTGATGCGAGTATCGATAGCCGCTGCATTAAGCGCCATGCCTCCCCATCCACAAATACCGAGAATGCCGATACGCTCTGCATCTACATCGTCACGGGTGGAAAGATAATCGACCGCTGCACTGAAATCTTCCGTATTGATGTCCGGCGAAGCCACATAACGGGGCTGGCCGCTACTTTCTCCCGTATAGGATGGATCGAAAGCAATCGTCAGGAATCCACGTTCTGCCAATGTCTGCGCATACAAGCCCGAAGCTTGTTCCTTCACGGCACCAAATGGGCCACTGATGGCAATGGCAGGCAATTTACCCGTCACATTCTTGGGTACATACAAATCGGCGGCAAGTGTAATGCCGTAACGGTTGTGGAAAGTTATCTTTTTATGGTCTACTTTATCACTCTGTGGGAATGTCTTGTCCCACTCTTGAGTCAGATTCAAATTCTCTTCCATAAATTTATTATCATTATTAGGATTATTTTCTGTTGCAGACAAATGTCCTGCAGCACAAAGGTTAATAACCATCGCCGCACATATGTTTTTTACCATGTTCTTCATCTCTACTTCTTTAAGTTTCGGTTGGAAATTCATTTCTTAATCCATTGCTTGACAGTTTCCCGGCTCGCTCCATTCAGCAGCCTGCCTTTTCCCCAGTTTATGCCGGGGTAATTCGTCTGCAATTCCTTTTCTGCATTAGAAATACTGCTGCTTCCCGAAGTGGCGAATGGAATAACCGTTTTACCTACAAAATCACCGCTTTCTATAAATGTATTGATGATTCTTGGAGCCAAATTCCACCAAATAGGAAAACCTATATAAATGGTATCATACTCCGCGAGACTTCCCAATTTAGAATACAATGCAGGACGTGATTTGGAATCCGACATCTCCACACTGCTGCGCGAAGCTTTGTCGTGCCAGTCCAAATCAGCAGCCGTGTACTTTTTCGCAGGCTGTATTTCGTAGAGGGTCCCATCAACAGCTTCTGCCACCAACTTGGCAGCCCTTGCCGTTGTTCCCGTTGCCGAGAAATAAGCTACCAGTGTCTTACCACCTTTTTTCTGTGCGTTAACAGTAATAGACAACAGCATAACTGCCATCATAAACAACACCAATCTTTTCATACGATATATTATTTAGTTGAAACATATAAATCCAATTGTTATAGCGATACAAAAGTAGCGGGTATTATTTATTATATAGGTATCCAAATTACTGATTATATAACCCGAATTACTGATAGATGTCCGAGAAGAGAAATAAAAAATCCCGTAAAATCAAGGTTTTACGGGATTTGTCATACTTTGAATCCTTTTTGTCTTTGGAGCTCAGCGGAGAGACAGGCTCTCGAACTTATACTTTCAGAAAATATCATAGAATTACAATTTACTGATAATCAAATATTAATCAAGATACAGAGTAAAACTAAATCTTTCTAAATGTCTTTTGCTATCTCAATTATTGGGTGTATATTTGGGTGTAGAATTTCAAACGCACCCAATTATGAATATCAAACGTAACATCATTTTTGCATTGGAGAGCCGGAAAAAGAACGGTGTGCCAATCGTAGAGAACGTACCTATCCGTATGCGTGTCATCTTTGCCAGCCAACGCATCGAGTTTACAACGGGCTACCGGATTGACGTATCCAAATGGGATGCAGACAAGCAGCGGGTAAAGAATGGATGTACCAACAAGCTAAAGCAAAGTGCAGCCGAAATCAATACGGACTTGCTGAAATACTATGCTGAAATCCAGAATATTTTCAAGGAGTTCGAGGTACAGGAGGTCATGCCAACGACCCAACAGTTGAAAGAAGCTTTCAACATGAGAATGAAAACCAGCGAAGAACAGCCGGAAGAAGCCCCTGTCAGCTTTTGGGAGGTGTTCGATGAGTTTGTAAAAGAGTGCGGTAACCAGAATAACTGGACGGCATCCACCTATGAAAAATTTGCAGCAGTGAGGAACCACCTCAAAGAGTTCAAGGAGGATGCAACATTTAACTATTTCGACGAGTTTGGATTGAACGAATACGTCAATTTCCTGCGTGATACCAAGGATATGAGAAACAGCACCATCGGCAAGCAAATGGGATTCCTCAAATGGTTCCTGCGCTGGAGCTTCAAGAAAGGACATCATCAGAACATTGTATACGATACATTCAAACCGAAACTGAAAACCACCTCGAAAAAAGTGATCTTCTTGACTTGGGATGAACTGAACAAATTGAAAGATTATCATATACCGCATGACAAACAATATTTGGAACGTATCAGGGATGTCTTTCTGTTCTGTTGTTTCACGAGTTTACGATATTCGGATGTCCGTAACTTGAAAAGAAGCGATATTAAACCCGACCACATTGAAGTTACCACAGTCAAGACTGCGGACAGCCTGATAATCGAACTGAACGACCACAGCAAAGCCATTCTTGAAAAATACAAGGATGTTCATTTCGAGAATCACATGGCATTGCCCGTCATCAGCAATCAGAAGATGAACGATTATTTGAAGGAACTGGGCGAGCTGGCGGAAATCAACGAACCTGTACGGGAAACCTACTACAAAGGAAATGAGCGCATAGATGAAATCACGCCCAAATACGCATTGTTAAGCACCCATGCCGGAAGAAGAACATTCATCTGCAATGCGTTGGCTCTCGGAATCCCTGCACAGGTGGTTATGAAATGGACGGGACACAGTGACTACAAAGCCATGAAACCCTATATTGACATAGCGGATGACATTAGGGCAAATGCAATGAACAAGTTCAATCAACTATAAAAGTATCAATTAGTTTCATAGATTACCACCTTTGAATTATATTTGTATTCTGAAAATATCATAAGATGAACAACAACGGACATAACATAGAAAAGACGAACTTTGACGCATTTATAAATGCTGTCGGTTCGGAAATACAACAGGCACAAGTACGGCTGATTACCGCAGCCAATGCGCAAATGTTGTTCCATTACTGGAAAATGGGTAACTATATTCTCTATCATCAGCAACTGCACGGATGGGGAAGCAAAACCATCAAACAGTTGGCAAAGGCTATCCGGTTCAATTATCCCGAAAAGAAGGGCTATTCGGAACGCAACCTTACCTATATGTGTCAGTTTGCAAAAGCATATCCTTTGAGGGCATTGCAAAGTTTCATAGAAACGGATGCAAAGTTGATAGCTCCAAGTGTGGAGAAAATAGCAAACGAAGTACGCTACTTAAACGATGCGCAATTTACGCAAGAGCCTCTTGCGCAAATCCAATCCACTGATAACAATGAAATTATAATCACGCAAGAACCTCTTGCGCAAATTCATAATGTTGCCAGAACCGTATCTGATATTTACCGGATGGAAATTAAGGATATAGAAAGCGTATTCATGGCATCACCTGTTGCAAGAACCAATTGGGCAAGCCATGTGATAATGCTTAACAATTCAATTCCATTAGGTGTAAGCTATTGGTACATGAAGCAGTCTGTGGAAATGGGCTGGAGCAGCAATGCTCTTAAAATACAAATTGAAACCAACCTGTACAGCAGACAAATCAGCAATAATAAGGTAAACAATTTCACAGCCACGCTTCCTGCACCGCAAAGCGACCTCGCCAATTACCTGTTGAAAGACCCGTACATCTTTGATTTGGCTGGAACTAAAGAGAAAGCAGACGAAAGGGACATAGAAGAACAGTTGGTTAAGCACGTTACCCGTTACTTGCTGGAAATGGGCAATGGCTTTGCTTTCGTTGCACGACAGAAGCATTTCCAAGTCGGAAACAGCGATTTCTATGCAGACCTGATATTATATTCTATTCCACTGCACGCATATATCGTGGTAGAATTAAAGGCTACCCCATTCAAACCGGAGTATGCAGGGCAACTGAACTTCTACATCAATGTGGTGGATGATAAACTGAGGGGAGAGAATGACAACAAGACTATCGGGTTGTTGCTGTGCAAGGGAAAAGACGAAGTTGTAGCACAATACGCATTGACAGGCTATGACCAGCCGATAGGCATCAGCGATTACCAACTGAGCAAGGCTATACCTGAAAACTTAAAATCGGCTCTGCCAAGTATAGAAGAAGTGGAAGAAGAACTGGCTTCCTTTCTTGATAAAGACAAAAATCCATAAACCCAAGATATATGGCAGGAGAAATACTGATTATGATTCCCCAATACGGTGAACTCAACCGAATATACAGTGACTTTATTGTAAGCCATACTTTTTCTTTTGACAAGCAGAAATTCATCACGAACTTCTACAAGCAATACAATGACACAAAAGTTTTTGAAGCCGCTATCCTTGAATTGGTACTTGACAAGCAGAAAGAACAGTACACTCTGATTCTCGACAGTCTAAGAGCCGAGATAGAGAAAAACATGATGCTTTACGAAAAATATCCATTGCTTGATGATGAGATAATTTCTCGTGTGTGCTACCATTTCGCTGATAGATATAATATTGATATAGAGGAACAACTGGAGGTTACACAAAGACTAAACAAGCCTTTGAACGAGGCATATAACAGATATGATTCTATTGGTTACAGGGAACATACGGCAGAAGAAGAAAAGCAAGCCGAAAAGGAATATGAACGCTGCAAGGCTGAATATGAGAAAGAAAAAGAAGAACTGAACAGGCTTTATGAATTGCAAAAGCAAGCAAGAAAAGAGGCTTTCCAATATATAGAGAACTGCTGCGGAGATATTTATAAATTGAGTTTCCATTTTATGGAAATATTAGCAAAATATATTCCCGTAGCTAAAGATAAACCGGAAGAGCTAACCAAGCCAAGCGAACCCGATATGCAAGAAGAAGCGCCCAAAGAGGAACAATACGAATATTTCGACATGGAGTTGCTTTCGCTCGTTTACACGACCTGCGTAGGAGAACAATTCGAGAATATTTCCGAATATGATTTCTATGCTTGTATGAATCTGCACCCCGGCAAATGCAAGCTGAAAATAAAAACGAGAGAGAAAATACGTGTCTGCTACCTGATATTCCTGATGGGTGAACAACTGCCCAAACTTGACAGGGAGAATTGGAAAAAGAATATCCTCAAAATGCTGGATATTGAAGAGAACTATTACAAGTCAAAATACAAGGAACCTGTTTCCGATTTCCCAAGTGACAGCAACCAGAAGTTCGCCAAAGAAATGGACGCAATATTCCGATAATCCGTGATGTACCCTGACATATTACGAAACAACCACTTTTACCACTCAAACTAATTTTTGAGTGGTATTTTTATTGTCTGATATTCAAAGAAATAACAAGATATTCCATTTACATCAACCACATCCTTACCACTTACAAACCTTCCTAATTTTGCATCGTTCGAGAACGGAAATAACAGCCAGTGCGCAGGGCTGATTGTTAAACGACTAAATAGATTAGACGATGACAAATCTTCAAGAGTTATTATCAAAACCCGTCTGGCAGATGACAGGCGAAGAGTTCATATTCTTAAGCAAGCACGCTTCCGGTCAAACGGAAATGCAGCCACAGCCCGTTACGGACACAGAAAGGAAGTATGTGTACGGAATACTGGGCATTGCCAAACTGTTCGGGTGCAGCCTGCCCACTGCCAACCGCATCAAGAAAAGCGGAAAGATTGACAAGGCAATCACCCAGATAGGACGCAAGATTATCGTAGATGTGGAGCTTGCCCTTGAACTGGCCGGGAAGAAAACAGGAGGACGAAAATAACGGGAGGCATGGCTATGGACTATATTAAAGAGACTAAGGACATATCGGCAGAAGAAGCCATTATCCTTTGGCAAGCCTCACGTTTGAGCCTGTCGAAAAGTTATGAGAAAGCACCTGAAATCCTCAAAGTACATGGTTCTGTCATTGGGACATTGGGCAATTTCAGCGCATCCATCGGCAAAGCCAAAAGTAAAAAGACATTCAATGTATCGGCTATCGTAGCCGCCGCATTGAAGAACGGCACAGTGTTGCGGTATGTGGCGGAACTGCCGGAAGATAAGCGGAAAGTGCTTTATGTTGATACAGAGCAAAGCCCTTACCATTGCCTGAAAGTCATGACACGCATTTTGCGGATGGTCGGCTTGCCAGATGACAGGGACAATGAGAACCTTGAATTTCTCGCTTTGAGAAAATACACGCCTGAGCAACGTATCAGGATTGTAGAACAGGCTATCTACAACACTCCCGACATTGGTCTTGTAATCATAGACGGCATCCGTGATATGGTGTACGACATCAACAGTCCCGGTGAATCCACACGCATCATATCCAAACTGATGCAGTGGACGGACGACAGGCAGATACACATCCATACGATACTGCATCAGAACAAGGGGGATGAGAATGCGAGAGGGCATATCGGTACGGAGTTGAACAACAAGGCGGAAACCGTATTGCAGGTAGAAAAGGACAAGGGCAACGGTGACATCAGCCATGTTTCAGCCATTCACATACGAGCAATGGACTTTGAGCCTTTTGCGTTCCGCATCAACGACAAAGCCCTTCCCGAACTTATAGAAGGTTACAAACCCGAAACAAAGAAACCGGGAAGACCCGAAGAAGAGAAGTTCGACCCTTACAGGCATATCACCGAGCAGCAGCACCGCATCGCATTGGAAGCCGCATTCGGTCTGAAAGAGGAATATGGTTACAAGGAACTGGAAGATGCTTTAATCAAGACCTATATGTCCGTGGGTGTAAAACTGAACCATAAAAAGGCGGTATCGCTCATCACCATGCTCCGCAACAAGCGGATGATAGTGCAGGAGAACGGCAGGAAATACACCTTCATGCCCGACTTCCACTATTAGCCCATTTCCCTGCAATCACTTCACTTTATTCTCGGGGTGTATATATTAGGAATATAGTGAAGTGGTTGGGGAACGGGACTAAATCGCTTCACTTTATTACCGTATCCTATATATACGAGAATTTAGTGAAGTGGTTATAGACCGTACTTCCTAAAAAGGTACGGGCGAAAAGAAAAATGAATCAATTTACCAACTACTAAAACAATCATTTTATGGATATACAGACAGCCAAGCAAATCAGGATAGCAGATTTTCTGCACAGTTTGGGATATTCTCCCGTCAAGCAACAAGGTATCAACCTGTGGTATAAATCACCGTTAAGGGAAGAAGCAGAAGCTTCGTTCAAGGTAAATACCGAACGTAACCAATGGTATGACTTCGGTTTGGGCAAAGGTGGCGGTATCATTGAACTGGCTGCACACCTATATGCTACCGACCATGTACCTTACATCTTGAAACGGATAGCGGAACAGACACCATATGTGCGCCCGGTATCTTTCTCTTTTGGCAAGCAAAACTCTTCCGAGCCGAGCTTCCAACAGTTGGAGATTGTTCCGCTGTCATCTCCTGCCCTGCTTGCCTACTTGCAAGGTAGAGGAATAAATACAGAACTGGCGAAAAGAGAATGTAGTGAAGCCCGTTTCACCCACAACGGCAAGCGGTACTTTGCCATCGCCTTTCCCAATGTATCGGATGGATATGAAATCCGCAACCGCTATTTCAAGGGCTGTATCGCCCCAAAGGAAATCTCCCACATCAGACAATCAGGGAAAGCGAGGAATACCTGTTATGTATTCGAGGGGTTCATGGATTACCTCTCCTTTTTGACATTGAGACAGGAGAGCTGCCCGAATTATCCGGAGTTGGACGGGCAGGACTACATTGTATTGAATTCCGTATCGAATATAAACAAGATTCTCTATTCGTTGGGCAATTACGAACGCATTCACTGCTTTTTCGACAACGACCATGCAGGCATGGAAGCACTCCGGCAAATCCGCAAGGAATACGGCAGAAACAGATACATCCGTGACGCTTCGCAGACTTACAACGGATGCAAGGACTTGAACGAATACTTACAGAAACAGGCTGAGAGAAAAGGGCAAGTCCAATCCGTCAAAGGGGTGCGCAGCCAGTCACCGAAAAAGAAAAACGGCTTTCGGTTATAGCCCACTATAACTACACGCTCCGCTTTCGTAGTTGTGGGCTCTCCCGAGGGGATTAGGGCTTTGCCCTAATGACCCACTCAGGGCGTTTCTCCCCTGAGAACCCAGAGCAAAGAGTGACCCTCTCTTTGCAATCTCCGCTTATGGGTTGTACCCCTAAGAACCCCACTGCGGAAGCGAAGAAACAATCTATTGCGAACAATAAAACAGAACAGCTATGGCAACAAAATCAAGCATACATATCAAGCCTTGCAACATTGCATCAAGCGAGGCTCATAACCGTAGGACTGCCGAGTATATGCGTAACATCGGCAAGTCCAAAATCTATATCGTTTCTGAACTCTCTGTCGACAACGAACAGTGGATAAATCCCAGCTTCGGCACTCCCGACTTGCGGACGCACTATGATAACATCAAATGCATGGTCAAGGAAAAGACAGGTCGTGCCATGCAAGAGAAAGAGCGTGAACGCAAAGGCAAGAACGGCAAAATAATCAAAGTGGCAGGATGTTCGCCAATCCGTGAAGGTGTACTGCTCGTCAGGCCAGACACCACATTGGCAGATGTGCGTAAATTTGGCGAGGAGTGCAAACAACGCTGGGGTATTACTCCGCTGCAAATCTTCCTGCACAAAGATGAAGGACATTGGCTGAGCGGACAACCCGAAGCCGAAGACAGGGAGAGTTTCCAAATTGCTGGAAAGTGGTTCAAGCCGAATTATCACGCTCATATCGTTTTCGATTGGATGAACCACGAAACCGGAAAGAGCCAAAAACTCAATGACGAGGATATGGCAACCATGCAAACCCTGGCTTCCAATATACTTCTGATGGAACGTGGGCAGGCAAAAGCTGTTACAGGTAAAGAGCATCTGGAACGGAACGACTTCATTATTAAGAAGCAGAAAGCCGAACTGCAACGTATAGAGGAAACCCAAAGGCACAAGGAGCAGCAAGTAACTCTTGCTGAACAAGAACTCAAACAGGTAAAATCCGAGATACGCACGAACAAGCTCAAAAGCGTAGCCACCGATGCGGCCACCGCCATAGCAAGCGGAGTCGGTTCTCTTTTCGGAAGTGGAAAACTGAAAGAGTTGGAGCATAGCAATTCGGAACTGCATAAGGAAATAGCAAAACGTGATAAAAGCATTAATGGTTTGAAAATCCAAATGAAGCATATGCAGGAACAGTATGGCAAACAGATTCAAGATCTTCAAGGAATACATAACCAAGAACTTGAAGCAAAAGACAAGGAAATATCACGATTGAACACCATTCTTGAAAAAGCGTTCAACTGGTTTCCTTTACTCAAAGAGATGTTGAGAATGGAAAAACTCTGCTATGCCATCGGATTTACCAAAGATATGGTAAACAGTCTTTTGACAAAAAAAGAAGCAATCAGATGCAATGGGAAAATCTATTCCGAAGAGCACAGACGAAAGTTTGACATCAAGAACGATATTTTCAAGGTAGAGAAAAGTCCAACCGATAGCAGTAAACTTGTGCTAACCATAAACAAGAAGCCAATTGGAGATTGGTTCAAGGAACAAATGGAAAAATTGTGGCAAAGTTTACGTCACACGACAGAAGAACCAAGAAAAAATAGAGGATTAAAGCTATAATTTGATAATATCAAGCAAGTATCAGGATGTTTTTTCTTATTTTTGTCTGACAAAAATAATATATATAATATGAACTGGATATACAAAAACCACGAACTTAAAACATCGGGTTGTTATAATATGAACTTTCTGTTCAACAATGGTAAATTTTACATAATGGATAATCATTTAGCTGCTGCTTGGTGTTGGTTACAAAAAATAGACACATCCAAAAGATATGGACTATTTCATATTGACAGACACTATGATTTATTAAATAACCTGACCGATGATTTTATAGCAGAGAATAGGAGTGAATTAATTAATAAAGATTTCTTTTTTTACTTATCTTTAAAAGATAACATGAACAACCAAGCTATTAGATATGATAATTATATTGATGCTTTTAACAAACTACACCCCAATCTTCTACAGCAAATTTATTATGCAACACATAAAGATGGAACGGATCAAAATGGCACAAGTCTTGAGCATATAAATACATACGAGCCTAACTTGTGGGAATTAGATACTAATATTAATTATTGGCTCACTGAATGTCATAAAGATATAGACCAATGGATTGTTAATATTGACTTAGATTTCTTTTTTACAGGAGAAGATGGTGAGTGTTCTCAATTCATCACAAGAAAATACATAAAGAATATTTGTAAAGAGATAAAAAACTCACTGCCCAAAATAGATGTTGTAACAATTGCAATTAGTCCAGAGTTTTGTAATGGATGGGGGAATGCTTTCAATATATTGAGAGTAATCACTACTGAGCTAGATATTTATATGCCATATAAGTATAAAAGATATAAGAAACATTCTTTTTTATTTTAATGACAGCTATTTTAGTATACATCTTGAATACCCCTATTAAAGACATGATACTTATTAATGATTGCGATATAATTAGAGCAGATAAGCTAAATGAAATAGAAACAGTAGAATTTCCTAATTCCACTTGCATTTCAACGTGCCAATGGTGCAAACTAAGAAAAATAGTACATAAAGATTATAACTCATGCTATTGTGAAAATCCTATATGTAGATTAAAAAATACTCGTTCAACCATTTTCCCATTTATAAATATCCCTTTCCTCCAAGAACGAATATGGACAGAATGCGAAATTGGTTATTTTGATATTATAAAAAAGACAAAAGACTATAGACCGATTAAAATTGACCACATAATAATCAATTCCATCAAAGTACTAAGAATTTCTCAGCAACATCACTCATACGGTTATCGTTATGGTCGAGACGATCTTGAATTATCATATAGTTATGAAATTTCAGTAGAGATTTATAATCATGAGAATGAACAACATATCAATCACATATTCACATCAAATGATCTCATTCGGAAAGAGCCATGGGGCGAATATGATAAATCTAAAGCTCTAACAATGAAGTATCTATTTCAGAAGACTATTCCTTTGTTGATTGAATATGTAAAGTATCAAAAACCCATAAATCTGGTTAATTTCAACTACATTGAAAAAACATTGCCACAAAGAAACAATTATACCTCTAATGTTCATCGTTTTAACAAATCCGATGCACTGAATATTATATACAGCATGGAAATAAAAAATATAAATGGCAATAAAATTATCAGATTTGGAGCTAGAATGGGAGAATATATAAATTTCTATATAGCAAATCTAATAAATTCCATCCTAAATATTAATCTAAAATATGACATACAGACCAAAACAATATATTCAGAACTCCCATATATTTCCCAACAAAGAACATATGGTTCTTTAAAAGAATACATTTCTTGCCTGCTCTATTTAGGCATTATAAAAAACTATAATGATAATCTTGCAAAACAAGAGTATCTGATAGCAGTACCAATAGAAGGCCTTTCATTAACTTCCAAAATCAATTTTGTTGAAAAATTAATTCCAAGTAAAGAGTTAATTCAAATTTTCAGTTTCTTTTCAAATATGGATGCAACGCATTTTCAAGATGGCATAACTAGAGTTGGACGAGATGACAAAGAGTGGAAAGAATTATCTTTTACATTTCCTTTACTTTCGGATTTTAGACCAAATATGGCATTAATACAGAAAATAAATGAACTGCTACAAATAAAATTAACCTTTTACCAATCAAAAAATGATTCTAATTCGATAGGGTATTCTTATTTTGAAATATATGATGATGATTATATTGGAGGTTTGGCATGTAACAGAACAGATTTAGGATCTACTGAACTTAGAAAAACATCTTTTCACAAATTAGTTTGCGCTATTATGGATTACTATCTTCATAAACCCGAAGAATTCACTAAATTCACCAGTAACAATTAGATATTCAAAACTTTAACAGTTTAATATATAAACATTAATTTTTATCAAAAACACCCAACTTCACATTATCGGGTGTAAAGCTGGGTGCAATTCTTGTAAACTATTGATTTTCAATGTTTATTGCGGAGAGACAGGGATTCGAACCCCGGGTGCCTCGCAGCACAACGGTTTTCAAGACCGCCGCAATCGACCACTCTGCCACCTCTCCTAAAAACTTCCTTTTCGAGAAGTGCTTTTTTCTTAAAGCGGTGCAAAGGTACAAATCATTTTTAATTCTGCAAACTTCCTTTCTCTTTTTTCATGAATTAATAGTACTTTTGCACCATGATATATCCGCAGAACTTTGAACAGAAAATAGGTTTCGACCAAATACGCCAATTGCTGAAAGAAAAATGCCTCAGTACACTTGGCGAAGAACGGGTGATAGACATGGCATTCTCCGACCACTTTGGAGAGGTGGAGGAGCGTTTGGACCAAGTCACTGAATTTGTACGCATACTCCAAGAAGAAGACAACTTCCCGGCACAATACTTTTTTGATGTACGCCCGTCACTGAAACGCATACGTGTGGAAGGCATGTATCTAGATGAACAAGAGCTCTTTGACCTGCGCCGTTCACTGGAAACCATACGTGATATTGTACGTTTCCTACAGAAAAGCGACGATGATGAGGAAGAGGGCGCTTCCCCCTACCCTTGTCTGAAAAGATTGGCAGGAGACATCACCGTTTTCCCACAGCTCATAGCAAAAATAAACGGCATCCTCTCTCCTTACGGAAAAATCAAGGACAATGCCTCTACAGAGTTGGCACGCATCCGCCGGGAACTGGCAAGTACTATGGGAAGTATCTCCCGCTCACTGAACAGTATTCTACGAAATGCCCAGTCCGAGGGCGTTGTGGACAAAGATGTAACGCCCACCATGCGTGACGGCCGTCTGGTCATTCCCGTTGCACCGGCACTGAAACGGAAAATACGCGGTATTGTACACGACGAGTCGGCCAGTGGTAAAACCGTATTCATCGAGCCTGCCGAAGTAGTGGAAGCCAACAATCGCATACGAGAACTTGAAGGTGACGAACGCAGAGAAATTATCCGCATCCTGACGGACTTCTCCAACCAGCTGCGCCCCTCCATCTCCGACGTACTGCTATCATACGAGTTCCTTGCCGAAATAGACTTCATACGTGCCAAAGCATTGTTTGCCGAGCAAATATCCGGACTCAAACCGGCTCTCGAAAACAAGCAACTACTGGACTGGACAATGGCGGTACACCCACTCTTGCAACTTTCTCTCGCCAAACATGGCAAAAAAGTCGTACCGCTTGACATCGAACTGAATGAAAAGCAACGTATCCTTATTATCTCCGGTCCGAACGCAGGCGGCAAGTCTGTCTGCCTAAAGACAGTAGGCTTATTACAATACATGCTGCAATCCGGACTACTCATCCCGATGCACGAACGCAGTCATACCGGAATATTCAGCAGCATATTCATTGACATCGGTGACGAGCAGTCCATTGAAGATGATTTGAGTACCTACTCCTCCCACCTTACGAACATGAAAATCATGATGAAAAACTGCAATGAACGGAGCCTCATCCTGATTGATGAATTCGGTGGTGGAACAGAACCCCAGATAGGAGGCGCCATCGCCGAAGCCGTATTGAAACGCTTCAACCAAAAACAGACGTTCGGTGTCATCACCACACACTATCAGAATCTGAAACATTTTGCCGAAGACCATGAAGGTGTAGTAAACGGCGCCATGCTCTATGACCGCCATCTGATGCAAGCACTGTTCCAGTTGCAGATAGGCAATCCGGGCAGTTCGTTCGCTGTAGAGATTGCCCGCAAAATAGGTCTGCCGGAAGATGTCATCGCCGATGCCTCGGAAATTGTGGGCAGTGAATACATCAATGCCGATAAGTACCTGCAAGACATTGTGCGCGACAAACGCTATTGGGAAGGCAAACGCCAGACAATACGCCAGCGTGAAAAGCACATGGAAGAGACTATCGAGCGTTATCAAACCGAAATCGAAGATTTGCAGAAATCCCGGAAGGAGATTCTGCGCAAAGCGAAGGAAGAAGTGGAGCAACTGATGCAGGAAGCCAATGCACGCATCGAGAACACCATACGCTCCATCAAAGAAGCCCAAGCAGAAAAAGAAAAAACACGCCAGGCCCGCCAGGAGTTGACGAACTTCCGTGAATCAATGGAAGCGCTTGCCAACAAGGAACTGGAAGAAAAAATCGCCCGCAAAATGGAAAAGCTGAAAGAGAAGCAGAACCGGAAAAAGGAAAAGAAAGCGGGCAAAGGAAAAGAGAACGGACTGTCTGCCCAGGCTTTGGCAGAACAGCAGGCGCGGAAAGAGGCAGAACGCCTTGCAGCCATCACCCCCGGCTGCAACGTCAGAATAAAGGGCCAAACCTCTGTGGGCGAAGTAATGGAAGTGAATGGCAAGAATGCGGTCATCGCGTTCGGCAGCATCAAGACTACCGTAAAGCTGGACAGGCTGGAACGTACCAACGCGCAGCCTAAACAAGCTGATGTGTCCACCAAAAGCACTTTCATCAGCGCCCAGACCCAGGACAGCATGTACGAGAAGAAACTGCATTTCAAACAAGACATTGATGTCCGCGGCATGCGTGGCGACGAAGCCTTGCAAGCCGTTACCTATTTCATTGATGACGCCATCCTTGTCGGCATGTCACGCGTGCGTATCCTTCACGGAACGGGAACAGGCATCCTGCGCATGCTTATCCGTCAATATCTGGAAACTGTTCCCGGAGTGCGCCACTTTGCCGACGAACATATACAGTTCGGCGGAGCAGGCATCACCGTTGTGGACTTGAGTTAATGGATAATTGACAGTTGATAATTGATAGTTAAAGCTAAATCATAAATCTGAAATATATGAAATCAATCAAAGAACTCTACCGTATCGGTACCGGTCCATCCAGCAGCCACACCATGGGACCGCGCAAGGCAGCTCAGATATTCCTGGAAAGGCATCCCGAAGCAGCCGCATTCCAAGTAACCCTATACGGAAGCCTCGCCGCTACCGGCAAGGGACACATGACCAATGTTGCCATCACCGAGACATTGCAACCCGCAGCACCGGTAGAAATAATCTGGGAACCCAAAATATTCCTGCCCTTCCATCCCAACGGCATGAAATTCGTCTCTTTGGACAGCGAAGGCAAGGAGACCGACCAATGGACTGTATTCAGTGTCGGCGGCGGTGCCCTGGCAGAAGAGAATGACGGAGCATCATCCGTAAACACCCCGGATGTATACGAAATGAACAGTATGACCGAAATACTACAATGGTGTGAACGTACCGGAAAAAGTTACTGGGAGTACGTCAAGGAATGCGAGGAAAGCGACATTTGGGATTACCTGCAGGAGGTATGGAAAACCATGCAGGCTGCCGTAAAACGGGGATTGGATAGTGAAGGAGTCTTGCCTGGCCCTCTGAATCTGCGCCGAAAGGCTTCTACCTATTATATACGTGCCAGTGGCTACAAGGCTTCCCTCCAGTCGCGCGGACTGGTATTTGCCTATGCCTTGGCAGTAAGTGAAGAAAATGCGTCAGGTGGGGTCATTGTCACTGCACCTACCTGCGGTTCGTGTGGCATTGTACCGGCAGTGCTCTATCATCTGCAAAAAAGCCGGGAGTTCAGCGACACACGCATACTCCGTGCCCTTGCCACAGCCGGACTGATAGGAAACATCGTGAAGACCAACGCTTCCATTTCGGGAGCGGAAGCCGGATGCCAGGCAGAGGTAGGCGTAGCATGTTCCATGGCATCAGCCGCAGCCAACCAATTGTTTGGAGGCAGTCCGGCACAAATAGAATATGCCGCTGAAATGGGATTGGAGCATCATTTGGGAATGACCTGCGACCCGGTTTGTGGGTTGGTACAAATCCCGTGCATCGAACGTAATGCCTACGCCGCCGCACGTGCCCTGGATGCCAACCTTTACTCCTCCTTCACCGATGGCATGCACCGCGTATCATTCGACAAGGTGGTGGAAGTCATGAAAGAAACCGGAAACGACCTGCCCTCCCTCTACAAAGAAACCAGCGAAGGAGGACTGGCGAAGGATTATAAGCCGATGTAGTTAGAGATTACGGATTAAGGATGAAGGATTAGGGGTGTGCAATCATATTGAACCTTAATCCTTAATCCCTAACCCCTCATCCCTAATCAAGTTTTACCGGCCAATGCGTATCATCCCTATTACCGCTCACATCTTTTGTCTGTAGCAAGCCGCCTTCTTCCGAATAGAAGGCACTATAAAATATTTTGTGTAAATGCAAAATACGGGATTCAGTATGGGTTCCGTATTTTTTATTTAATAGCTTTGCAAAATGAAGAAAATTATGAAAGAGAAGAATCATGTAGTGCCTGATGAGGTATTAAGTAAGGAGTTCCTTAGCCAGTTCAAGACAGAAGCTGATGTCAGCAAGTTTCTGAAGCAGTTACACGCGCAGGTATTGGAGAAAATGCTTGAAGGTGAGATGGATGCGCATCTGGGTTATGAGAAGAATTCGGTTTCCGGTCATAACAGCGGTAATTCCCGTAACGGCAGCTACCCCAAGAAAATCCAAACTGAACACGGTGAAGCGGTCATACCTATTCCCCGTGACCGTAACGGTGAATTCAATCCCATAG